>Ga0073928_10000609_pt1 | contig 80538 bp, 74 predicted proteins | sample PaiPotPPA55metaG_FD_76969 | JGI IMG/M metagenome (GOLD analysis project Ga0073928, IMG submission 76969) | Iron sulfur acid spring bacterial and archeal communities from Banff, Canada, to study Microbial Dark Matter (Phase II) - Paint Pots PPA... ...
CTCACGGGCCTTCATCGCGGACTCGTACTTGAACTTGCCGTAGTCCATGAGCTTGGCCACCGGCGGACGCGAGGTGGGCGCGATCTCGACCAGGTCGAGGTCGGACTCCTGGGCCAGGCGCAGCGCGTCCTGGATCGAAACGATCCCGACCTGCTGTCCATCGGGGCCGACCAGGCGTACCTCGGGCACGCGGATCCGGTCGTTGATGCGGGGTTCGGCGCTGATGGGGCCTCCTAGGTTCGTGCGAGCCCGGCGGGCGCCGTATTGCCGGTGCCGGGTCGCGAGACAGTGCGGGGTGAGCCCGCGCCGCCGTGAAACGCCCAGATGAGGAAGGGACGATTCCCCGGCACGCGAAAAAGCTCCGCAATGCCTGCTTGCGCAGGAACAATGCAGAGCTCCACCTTGCCGACACGCACATCCCACCGACCCCGTGAGGTCGGGAGTTCATGCGCCGGAACCGTACCCATCGACCATCAGTCGATCAGGTGGGAGGTGGGCCCTCCACTTGTGCGCCAACAGTCGGCCCCGAGGGGCTCCCTTTACTTGACGCTATGCATAGATTAGCAGACTTCCGACAGTCCCCCGCCATCCCGGACCCGGCGCACAGGCGTGCGACACTGGCGTGGTCGGCAGCACCAGTATGAGGAGTACAGCGTGAGCACCACGTCCGAGACCGATCTGACCGCCCTGTCCGCCCCGCGCGACCTGGCCGAGATTCCGGCGGTCGAGGTGATCGCGACGCTGTCGGTGCACCTGATGACGGCGGCGGCCGTGCAGCTGGGCCTCGGCGAGCCGGACGAGCAGGGCAACGCCCCGGCCAAGGACCTGGACGAGGCGCGCAAGCTGATCACCGCCCTGGCCGGCCTGGTCACCGCGGCGGCCCCGGAGATCGGCTCGCAGCACGCGCTGCCGCTGCGGGACGGGCTGCGTACGCTGCAGCTGGCCTTCCGCGAGGCCTCGGCGCTGCCGGACGCGCTGGGCCAGGGGCCCGGCGAGAAGCTGACCGGGGCTGTGAGCTAGTTCCCTGACGCGGCGTCGGGGTCCATCACGATCTGCAGGCCGCCGGAAAGCCGGTCGCGCAGCAGCGGATCCTCGGAGATCCCGGTCGCGACGCGCTGCAGCGGCTCGGCCAGCGTGGCCGGGTCGGTGCCCGGGACGAAGCCGAGTGCCAGCACCGTCACATCCTCCGCGGCCTGGCCGAGACGCGCGGAGTCGAGGACCTGGGCGATCTCGGGGACGCTCGTGAGCACGCGCTTGATCGCGGACATCACCTCGGGGTCCACGGCGGGGGGCAGCGGTTTGCGGCCCTCGGCGAAGGCGCGCAGCGCGCTGCCGGAGATCTCGAACTGGCCGGGGCCGCCGAGGTCGAGCAGCAGTACCGCCGCGTTCTCCTGCAGGGCTGCCGCCGCCGCGGTCTCGATGCTCACGGGGACGGGTCGGGCCTGCGGGTGGCCGGCCATCGCGGCCCACTCGGCAAGGGCCTGGACCGAGGTGAACGCCGGGAGCGCCTTGGTTCCGTCGCTCGCCACGAGCGTGATGACGGCCATGTCGCTGTCCTTGTCGCGGCGCAGCGGCTTGCCGTCGGGGCCGACGGTCTCCGTGGCCTCGCTCTCCCCCAGCACCGCGACGACCGGCACCAGCACGCGGCGCCCGGCCAGCGCGGCGTACGCCGGATAGACGCCCGCCTCGTCGCGCCGGGCCGCGGCCAGCACCTCGATGAGCGCCGGGTCGGCGGATCCGTCGTCCCCGTCGAACCCGGTGGACAGCAGGTTGCGGCTGTGGTTGTCGCTCATTCCGCTGACCCTAGTCCAGATTCCGGCGTCGGCGGGGCCTGGGGTTGCGGCGGCGGCAGCGTCTGGGACGGATCCCAAGGCTCGGCCACGACGAGCTCGACGAACGCGAGCTCGGGCCCCGGCGGCTTCGCCCGACGCAGCATCAGCAGTGCCACGACCAGGGCGATGGTGACGAGGGCCGCGCCGCCGATCTCCGCGCGCGCCCGCCGGGCCAGGCCGGAGTCCGCGAGCGTGACCTTCTCGGTCGGGCCGTAGCCGAAGTACCCCGAGGGCACGCCCGCGCCCGCCTTGGGCACCGTCGCCAGGCCGCTCATCGTCTTCGCGGCCCGCAGCGCGGCGACCGGGTCGATCACGCCGAAGCCGGTCTGGTCGTCGCGGCCGCCGACGGGCCCGTCGCTCGCGGTCTGCTCCAGCACGGTGCGGATCTGCGCCGGGGTGAGCACCGGGTTCTCGGCCTTGAGCAGCGCGACGACCCCGGAGACGTACGCGGTGGCCTGGCTGGTGCCGCTGCCCTCCATGTAGTCGTCGTCGGAGTCGTACGCGTCGCAGGGCAGGTTGACGCCGGGGGCGGCCACCGACACGTCCCAGCCGGTGGTCGAGAAGTACGCGTGGTCGCTGTTCTGATCGACGGCGGCGACGGTGATCACGCCGCGCTCGCCGCCGGGGTAGGAGATCGGGTTGCCCTCGGTCGCCCCGTTGCCGGCCGCCGCGACGACGACCACGTTGTGCGCGAGGGCGTAGCGGATCGCGTCGGACTCGGCGGACGAGTCGTCGCCCGCGTCGGCCTCCTCGCCGCCGAGGGACATGGATATGACCTGGGCGCCGTGGTCGACCGCGTATTTGATGCCGTCGGAGATCGGCGTCGCGTCGGTGGTGGCCTGGCCGAAGTCGGGGGCGTCGTCGTCCCGGATGACCCGGATGGACAGGATGTGCGCGGCGGGCGCGACCCCGAGCATGCCGTCGACGCCGCCGTCCCGGCCGTGCCCGGCGATGATCGAGGCCATGCAGGTGCCGTGCTCGCCCCAGCCGGCCTGCCCCATCTGCTCGACCCCGCCCGCGTAGTCGGGCCCCGTGGTGACCTGGCCGGTCAGGTCGGCGCGGCCCTGCACGACGCCGGTGTCCAGCAGCGCGACGGTCACCCCCGAGCCGGTGCTGAGCTGCTGCGCGGCCGGCAGGTTCAGGTACGCCACCGGCCATTCGGAGTCGCGGATGGTGTCGGCGCGGGCCGGGGCGGCGGCGAAGGTCGCCGAGGCGGCCACGCAGGCCAGCGCGCCCGCGAGCGCGCCGAGGCGGCGTGACCTGCGGGCGCGTGCGGCGGTCGCGATCATTGCTGGGTTCCGTTCCCGGCCGGGTAGAGCTGGCTGAAGCTGGTCATGATCGCGGCGGACAGGTCGTCGGCCACCTGGACCGGCGGCGAGTCGGACTGCAGCTCGGACTCGTTGCCCAGGTCGAAGGCGGCGGCCGAGGGGCCGAGGCGGCCGTCGGTGAAGCCCGAGACGGTGAACGCGACGTACGAGCCGTCCTCGGAGACCGCCGACTTCCACGCGACCCGCTGCCCGTCGCCGAAGTTCGCGGCGAGGGTGGCCCGGACCGGGTAGGTCGAGGGCATCATCGGGTACTTCCGGGCGTACGCGTCGGCCGTCCAGTTCTGGAACAGCGCCGCGCGCTCCGCGGTGCCGCCGCCGACCGCGACGAGGCCGACGGTGGCGGCGACGGACTCCGTCGAGTCGAGGTACGTGGCCTGCACGACGTGCTCGCACCCGGCCCGGCCGAGCGCCTTGACGAACGCGCTCGGCAGCTGCGCGCAGGACTCGTCCGGGTCCACGGCGAGCCGGTAGTAGACCTCGCTGCCCTCGCGGTGCAGCTCGGAGGGCAGGATCTGCTCGGCGCTCACGCTGCGCCAGGCCGCGCGGGCCGCGACGTCGCCGCTCGGGTCCCCGGAGCCCGCCTTGGCCCCGGCGTCGTACCCGGCGGCGCCCCCGGACAGCGCGAAGCCGAGGCCGACCACGGCCAGCGCCACGATCGGGACGAGGACGGCGGCGGCCACCCGGGCGGGTGAACGGCCGCCCGGCCGGGGCGGGAGCCCCGCGGCCCTGGCGGGCTCCCCTGCCGCGCCGAATGCCTGCGGATCCACGCCGCTCCCTCCGACCGGCGGGGCCCGGGCCCGCCGAAAAGACGTTTCAACGAGTGCACCCTACAACGGAGTTCCGCCCGGCATCCGGGGCCGTACTCGGTCATCAACTCGAAACCGTTCCGGGATACGTTCGCTCTCGCGAGCCGCCCGGCGCTCATGGCAGGGTCGTTAGCGTGAAAGACCTGGATCGGCTGAACCACGCCACCGCGCACCTCGACCCGCCGCTGGCGGTGGTCGATCTCGCGGCGCTGCGCGAGAATGCGGCCGATCTGGTGCGCCGGGCCGCGGGCAAGCCCATCCGGGTGGCCTCGAAGTCCGTGCGCTGCCGGGAGATCCTGCGCACCGTGCTGGAGATGGACGGGTTCGAGGGCGTCCTGGCCTTCACCCTGCCGGAGGCGCTGTGGCTGGCCGAGTCCGGCTTCTCGGACATCCTCGTCGCGTACCCGACCGCCGACCGCGCGGCGCTGCGTCGGCTCACGTCCGACCCGGTGGCCGCGGACGTGATCACGCTCACCGCGGACTCGGTGGAGCAGCTCGACCTGATCGAGAAGGTCATGGCCGAGGTACCTGAAGCGGCTCCGGTGCGGATCAGCGTGGACATCGACGCCTCCTGGCGCCCGCTGCGCGGCAAGGTCCGGATCGGCGCCCTGCGCTCCCCGCTGCACAGCGTCGAGGCGGTCTCCGCGGTGGCCCGCGAGGCGGCGGACCGGACCGGGCTTCGGCTGGTCGGTCTGATGGCCTACGAGGCGCAGATCGCCGGGGTCCTGAACCGTCCGCCGGGCAGGCCGGCGCGCGGCCTCGCGGTGCGCGCCATGCAGGGCCTGAGCGCCAACGAGCTGGCCGAGCGCCGGGCCGAGATCGTGGCGGCGGTCAAGGAGATCGCCCAGCTGGAGTTCGTCAACGGCGGCGGCACCGGATCGATGGAGAGTACCGCCGCCGAAGAGGCGATCACCGAGATCGCCGCGGGCTCCGGGCTGTTCAAGCCGCGCCTTTTCGACGGCTACCGGAACGTGGGCGGGCGTCCGGCCGCGCTGTTCGCGCTGCCGGTGGTGCGCCGCCCCGGCCTCGGCGTGGTGACGGTGCTCGGCGGCGGCTACCTGGCCTCCGGGGTGCCGGGCAAGGACCGGCTGCCGCAGCCCTTTCTGCCGAAGAAGCTGCGCTACGACCCGCAGGAGGGCGCGGGCGAGGTGCAGACCCCGCTGCTCGGCCCGACGGCGGACGACCTGGCGGTGGGCGACCGCGTCTGGTTCCGGCACGCGAAGGCCGGGGAGCTGTGCGAGCGCTTCGCCGAGCTGCACACGATCGAGGGCGACCGGGTGACGGCGACCGTGCCGACGTACCGCGGCGAGGGGCGTACGTTCCTGTAGAGCCCGCCGAGCCGCTACGCGTCAGCGGCTCAGTGCCTCAGCGCTGCAGCAGCGTGATCGTGATGCCGCTGACGTGCCAGATCTCGACGATGCGGTAGTGCACCAGCAGCGAGAGGCTCCAGTCCACCCGTTCGGTCGAGAAGGACGCGAGGTCGCCGGTCTCGAACATCCAGACGCGCTCCGGCGCGTCGGCCAGGCACGCGGGCGCGCTCGGGCAGTACACGGGCGTGAGGCTGTTCTGCTGCACATCGGTGCTGGCGACGAAGATGTCACGCAGGTGCTCGTCGGCGGGCAGGTAGTAGTTGACGCCGAGGTAGAGGTGCTGGGAGGAGTCGAAGGTCGCGGCGTCGCCCGGATGGTATTCGGACTCGACGATCTTCGCGGCGGCCGGATAGTCCTCGGCCGGGAACCGCGGCCCGGGATAGTCGTAGTCGAAGTGGCTCAGCTGGCCGTGCAGGACGAACTGGTCGTGCGTCACCGCCCCGGCGGCGACCCCCACTATCGCGAGGAAGGCCACGCGGTGCACACCCGGGATGCGGTCGACCGCCGCGGCGACCGCGATGGCCCAGGCGGGCAGCACGAACAGCAGGTAGCGGGCGTAGACGTCGAAGCCGAGGCCGTGCATCGAGACGCCCCAGACGGTGAGCACCGGCAGCGTCGCCCAGGCCAGGATCATGAAGGCCGGGCCGCGGCGGCGGTGCGTGGCGAGCAGCGGCAGGGCGAGCAGCACGAGCATCGAGAAGGCGGTCGAGCAGCCGGTCTCCCGCCAGGTCAGCGGCAGGTCGGCGAACGAGGCCGGGGCCGGGTCGCCGAGTTCGGTGGGGGCCTCGATCGCGCCGAGGACGATGATCGGCGCGACGATCATCAGGACCAGGGCGACGACGAGCGCGAAGGGCCTGAGCACGTCGCGGCGGCGGGCACGGCCGGAGCCGGCGGACACGGCGACGACGACCGCGTGGGCCGACAGGGCCGTCAGAGCGATCAGGTTCAGCGCGCCGGTCGCCGCGAGGACCGCACCGTAGGCCCCCCACCTGCGCGGATCCGGCTTCTCCAGGGCGCGCAGGAGCAGCAGGATCGCGGCGGCCGAGCCGAGGACGACGAAGCCGTAGGAGCGGGCCTCGCAGGCGTACCGCGACACGCCCGGGATCAGCGCGAAGATCACCGAGGCGGTGACCGCGACCCGCCGGTTGAACAGGCGTAGCCCGATGGCCGTGGTGCACGCCGTGGCCCCGCACATCGCGAGCACGCTCGGCAGTCGCAGGGTCAGCGGCGCGCTGCCGAACGCGGAGATCCAGAAGTGCATGAACAGGTAGTAGAAGGTATGCACCGCGTCCACGTGGCGGGCCGTGGCGAGGATCCCGCCGACCGGGCGCCTTGCGACGTCGATGGTGCTCTGCTCGTCCCACCAGAGCACGATCGTGGAGGCGCGGTAGAGCCCGAGGGCCGCCGTCAGCGCGATCGGCAGCGCCCACCACACCCACGCGACCGTGGCGGCGGGGGGGCGTGCGCGCGCGGCACCCTCCGGAGCTGCCGAAACGACGGCGGCCCCCTGCTCCGTGAGCATGCATCTCCCCCTCGCGTGGTGTATCCGGGCACGTCAGTATACGAACCACAGGTTGTAACGAGGGGGATACGGGGGTGGGTGGCACGCCGCGTGGACACGATCGTGACATGCTTGCAACGTGTCTCAGCTGATGCTCCTGGATACGCCCACGCTCTACTACCGGGCGTTCTTCGCGTTGCCCGACTCGATCACCGCGCCGGACGGCCGCCCGGTGAACGCGGTCCGCGGCACCCTCGACTTCATCACCCACCTGGTGACCAAGTACCACCCGGACCGGCTGATCGCCTGCTTCGACGCGGACTGGCGCCCGGCGTTCCGGGTGGAGCTGCTGCCTTCGTACAAGGCGCACCGCGTGGTCGAGGAGATCGCGCCGACCCCGGATGATGTCGATGCGCACGATGGGCGGGGCGCGGCGAGCGCGTCCGTCGAGGAGATTCCGGACACGCTCACGCCACAGGTGCGGATGCTGCTCGAGGTGCTCGCGGCGTTCGGCATCGCGGACGGCTGGGCCCCCGGCTTCGAGGCCGACGACGCGATCGCGGCGTACGCGGCCCTGCACCGGTCGGCGGACGGCGGTCCGGTGGACGTCCTAACGGGCGACCGGGAGACGCCAGAGTACCAACCTGTGCGGGTGCAGGTCGTCACAGGCGATCGTGACCTATTTCAGCTGGTAGACGACGCGTCCGGGGTCCAGGTCCTCAATATCGCCAAGGGCGTGGCCAAGCTGGAGATCATGGACGACGCCGCGATCCACGCCAAGTACAACCTCGTCGGCGGCCGCGCCTACGCCGACTTCGCAGTGCTCCGCGGGGACCCGAGCGACGGCCTGCCCGGGGTGGTCGGCGTCGGCGACAAGACCGCCGCCGCTTTGATCAACGAGTACGGGTCGCTGGTCGACCTGCTCACCGCGCTCGACGACCCGGGCTCCGCGCTCAAGTCGGCCGGCCGGAAGAAGCTGGAGGCTGCCCGGGACTACCTGGCGGTCGCCCCCGACGTGGTCCGCGTTCGCGCCGACGCCCCCGTCACCAAAGTCGACTCCACCCTGCCCACCACCCCGGCCCATCCGGATCAGCTGGAGGAGCTCGCCGAGCGCTATGGACTGGCGAGCCCCATCAAGCGGCTCACCAAGGCGTTAGCCAGTACACAGGCCAAGGCGGACTCGCACTAGCTGACCTTTGCTCCGCAACGTGAACGCGGGGCGCCGACAGTAACCGGCGATCGACCACCGTCTCGACTTCTGTGCAGCTTGCGCAGTGCAGGTTATCCAGTGCGCAACTGCTTGTGCGCGGCCTGACCGTGCTCGGGCGCCCGATCGGCGCCCGGCGGACTCGGGAATCGAGGACCTTGTGGAGAGCGAGGACATTAACCCGACCAAGGACACCGCGCCCGAGGAGGCGAAAGTCTGGCGGGCACTGTCCACACTGGAGATGGTCTACCAGCGAGATCGGATCATGATCGAAGAGGTCACGGCCGCCACAGCCGAGCCGCTGTCCGCGACCGGGACCCTCGTCGTCACGGTTTCACAGCGTCCACGCTCGCCGGCTCCGTCCTGTGGGCCGCGGCTGTCGGCGCGGGAAGAAACCCGGCCCGGGGGAAATGCGTGAGCGGCCACTCTTCCCTGACGGGCCTTTTCGACGGCGTAGATCCGTAGCGTCTGTGCCGCAGGCCTCACGCACGCCTGCGCCCGTCGTTGGCCGTCGAATTCAGCGGTCTGCGGGGCCGAGATTCAGGCTGATCCATCAGGAGACGGCGTGACGATGCGCCGCTGCTTGAGTTCCGGCACCACGCGGGCGACGGCGGCGAAGTCCTTATCGTCGTTGAGCACGATCAAATCCCGGTCGCGTGCAACGGCAGCGACCATGAGATCGATGACGCCCGCACCTCTTTGGCTGCGTTCAGCCAGCAGTTGCTGGGTAGCATCGATCCACTCCCACAGGCCGGTATGGAAGATAACTTGCGGAAAAAGGTTGTCGAGGAAGGCCGCCATCTCCATGCGCTCGGCGCCGTTCTGGGCGCTGTAGAGGATTTCGTATCGGGTGGCCTCGGTCAGGGCGATCGCACCTTGTGTGATCTCCTGGCTCCAGGCCTTTCGAATCTCCTCGTCGCGACGGATGCGCCAGTAGGCACTGGTGTCGAGCAGGTAGGTGGCTGCCATAGGTCCTCTTCGGGCGGATGGTGGCGGTTCTCGGTACTACGCCGTCGCGCTGTCCTGCGCGTCCAGGCCCTTGCGCTCACGCCAAGCCTGGTATCCGGCCTCGGCGTCGCCGAGTTGCATGAGACGCTCGAGAGCACGCTGGCGAGTGTTGCGCGCGGCGACCTCTCGCAGCGCGGTGTTGACTGTGTCCTTCTTCGTCGAGGTGCCGAGCTCCGCCATGGCAGCGGCAAGGGCTTCCTCGTCGAGGTCGATTGGCGTCACGCTCATAAAGTGCTCCGATTCACTGCTCCAAGTTGGCTTACTGATCTTGGTGTTGCTGTAGCTCTTGGTACGAGACCTGTGGTGTTGAGCTTGAGCGGCCCATCTATGTATAGAGCGTAGCCGACTCTTATACATGCCGCCAGCACTGAGGCTGGCCGCCCACCGCGGTGTTACTTTCGACGCGAGACCGAGCCAGCCACATCGGAAGCCGTGCGCGGGGCGGGCGGGTGGAGCGCGGACCCCTGGCCCTCCCACGGGCCCCGGAACACAGCAGAAAGAGGGCCGAGTACCTAGCGAAGTCCGCATTCCTCGTGCCAGGAGTTCCACCATGCTGAAGACTTAAATATGTACCAGCACGGGCGACCGGGACATGTTCCAGCTGATCTCGGATGCGGAGGGCGTGCGGGTGTTCAACATTGCGCGCGGGGTGGCGAAGCTGGAGGTGCTCGGGGACGCGGAGCTGGCCGCGAAGTACGGCGTGACCGGGGCACAGTACGCGGACCTCGCGACCCTGCGCGGCGACGCGAGCGACGGACTACCTGGCCGTCGCGCCGCGCGTGGTGCGGGTCCGCGAGGACGCCCCCGTCACCACCGCCGACTCCGCTCTACCCGCCGCCCCGGCCCATCCGGACGAACTCGCGGCACTCGCGGAGCGCTATGGGCTGGCCAGCCCGGTCAAGCGGCTCGCCAAGGCCCTCTCGGGGCCGAGGAACTGAAGCGCACCGGGTCCGGTCCACGCAAGCCGACTTTCAAGGTGGACCGGACCCGGTGCGCTTCAGCGCGGCTACGGCTTGTACGTGCCGGGCGGGATGGCCGTCAGCGTCACCGTGACGGGTGGGAGGGAGTAGGGGGTGGTACTGCCGAAGACGAGTTCGGCGGTGTAGGTGCCTGGTTCGGTGATCTGCGAAGTGTTCGCGTCCAGAGTGACGGTGACGGTCACCCGCTGGTGCGGACGCAGGGTCAGCTCCGTGGTGCTCTCGGCCAGCCAGGGCACGTTGGAGGTCGGGTCCACGGCGTAGCCCGGCAGGTATTCGACCACTGAGGTGGGGCTGATGCCGGCGGTCGAGCCGCCGAGCTTGTAGTAGCCGAGCGCGCCGGCGCCGCGGTAGGTGGCGGTGTTCGCGTTCGGCAGCGTGATCCAGGCACCGGCTTGCGGGTCGTAGGCGAGGCTCTGGTTGGTCAGCGTGCTTCCGGTGGTCACGCCGCTGGAGATGACCAGCGTGCCGTTGGCCGCCGCGTACGACGCGCCCCACAGCGGGGTCGGCATGGCGGGCAGCGCGGACCAGGCGTTGGTGGCCGGGTTGTAGACGTAGGCGTCTTGGACGCTGCCGGAACTGCTGTTGGTGCCGCCTGCGCAGTAGAGCTTGCCCGCGAGGCCGGCGCAGGAGGTCCAGGAGATCGGCTCGGGGTAGGGGGCGGTTCGGCTCCAGCTATCGGTGGCCGGGTTGTAGACGGAGACGTCGGTGGTTCCGCACGTGTCCGGACCGCAGCCGCCGACGAGGTAGAGCTTGCCGTCGAGTACCGCGCTGCCGGCTCCTGCGTACGGATCCGGGTCAGTCGCGCCGTTTGCCCACGTGTTGCCGGCTACGTCGTAGATTCCCAGCGTCGGATCCACCGTGCCGTCGCCGCGCCAGCCGCCCGCGACGTAGAGCTTGCCGTCGATGATCCCGTGGCCCGGCGCGCCGCGGTCGTCAGCGGCTGTGGCGAGCTGGGTCCAGGTGCCGGCCGCCGGGTCGAGGACGTAGAGGTAGCCGGCGTCGGTATCGCCGAAGGTGATCCCCGCGTCGCCGAAGCCCGCGTAGATCCTGCCGTCGTAGGCGTCTGCCACGTCGTCCATCACGGCTCCCGGCAGAGTCTGGGCGTTCTGCCAGCCGTCGTCCGAGGACGCGGCGGACGGGGTGGCGGTGGCCCTTTGGTCTTGCGGCGGCCCGGTGACGAGGCCCGTCGGGTAGGTGCCCGGGATTCGCTGGAGGGGCGCGCCCCGGACCGTGTCCGGCGAGGACGCGGCGGCCGCCTGGTCACCGATTTGAAGCGTGGCCGGCGCGTCGCCGGAGTTGGTGACCGTCAGTGTTCTGGTTGTCTGCCCGCCCAGGCCGACGGAGGCCGTGATCGAACCCGGATTCACCTGCAGTTGCCCGGCCGCGAGCCGATAGTTCGCCGTGACGACGCCGTGGGCGCGGACGTTCACCGCTCGCCGCGTGCTGACGTAGTCGAACTTGGCGGCGGTCAGCACGTGCTTGCCCGGTCCCGGCACGAACAGCGAATAGTACCCGTCCGCGAGATTCGGGTCCTGCGGCATCGCGACGGTCTGGGCCCGCGCCGATGGGTCGCCGGAGTCGGTGACCGTCGCGTCGACCGCGCCCTGGCCGGTGTTGGCGTCCCGCACCGTGCCGACGACCAGGCCGCCCGAGATGGGCGTGAAGTCGCGCTGCCCGACGAAGACGTCATCGATTCCCCAGTACCAGCCGCCGTGCGCGGTGTACTGGAAGCGCACCTGGACCGACGGCTTGCCCGCGTAGGCGGTGAGCGGAACGTCGAAGTGACCGTCGTCGAGGATGTAGTCGCCGCCGCTGAGGTCGGGTGTCCACACCGTGGTCCACGTGGCCCCGCCGTCGTCGCTGGCCTGTACGTCGAAGGACTCGTAGTACGGGTTGATCGTCCACATGGTGTCGAAGCCGACTTCCGGCCGCGTATCGCCGCTGAAGTCGTACACCGGGGTGACCAGAGAAGTGTTGAAGTTGCTGGAGAACCCGTAGTAGTTGCTGTCGGCGATGGCGAAGCCCCCGGTGCCGCCGGTCTCGTTGCCTCGATCGCCCGGATCGTCGAACTGCCAGCCGCCGGAGGTGCCGGGGGCGTTGACCACGCTCCAACCGGCCGGCGCGGAGGTGGTGGAGTCGAAGGTCTGGGTGGACCCGGTCAGGGTGAGTTTGTAGCCGGGGGCGGTGGCCGTCCAGGGATCGGCGGTGGCCGCGGCGTCGACGGACAGCGGGGCCCGGGCGACGCGCACGGTCTTGGTGACCTCGTCGTAGCCGGGTGACGCGGGCGCGAACTCGAGGGTGTAGTCGCTGTTCCGAGGCAGGGTCAGCTCATAGCGGCCGGTGAGCGGATCGGTCCACACGGCGTTGGGATCGCCGCTGACGCTGACTTCCGCGTAGAGCGGCCAGCCCTCGCCGGATCCGTCGGTGACCTTGCCCGAGACCGTCTCGCTCGGCACCTGCGTCAGCTCGAAATCCTCTGTGACGGTCCGGCCCGCGGCGACGGTCAGCTTCGCGGTGCCGGTCGCGTATCCGTACGCGGTGACGGTGAGGTCACGGCAGCCGGCGGGCAGCGCGAGCGTGTAGCGGCCCCGCGCGTCGGTGTGGGCGACGTCGATTCCGTCGCTGACGGCGGCCCCGACGATCGGCGTGTGGCCGTCGCGGCCGGTGACTGTGCCGGTCAGTGCGCCGTGCGCGCCGGTTCGGAACGCCTGCAGTCCGTCGGGGGTACCCAGGCCGGTCGGGCCGTCATAGCCCGGCACGGCGTTGCACAGGTAGCCGACCGTGCAACCTCCGTTGGTGCCGCTGGTGACATCGTTCAGGCCGGTGCCCGCCGCGTACGGGTAGGAGTTGGGGTAGGTTCCCGCGGCCGGGGTGCCCGCGTCGGCGTACACGCTGGCGATAAGCGGGGAAGCCACGCTCGTGCCGCCGTAGACGCCCCAGCCGACGCCGCTCTGGTACACCGCCACGCCGGTGTTCGGGTCCGCGACGGCGGAGACGTCGGCGACCGTGCGGTCGGCGCAGCCGGCGTCGTGTTGGAAGGCGGGCTTGGGCTCGTAGAGCGAGCACCCGGAACCGGTGCCCGACCACGCCGTCTCCGACCAGCCGCGAGCAGCGCCCGGCGCGGGGGTCAGCGTCGTACCGCCGACCGAGGTGACGTACTGCGAGGCCGCGGGATAGGCCACGCCGTAGCCGTCGTCGCCGGCGGAGGCGACGACAGCCACGCCGGGGTGGTCGTAGTACGCGTCGAGGGTGGTCGGGTCGGAGGGGTCTTCGCCGGAGCCGGGGGTCGATGTGTACGAGGAACCGTAGGAGTTCGACACGAACTTGGCGCCCAGGGCCACGGCCTCGTCCACCGACGCGCCGAGGTTGGCCGAACTGTCGTCGTCGGCCTCCACCAGCAGGATGCGGGCGTCGGGGGCGACGGCGGAGACCATGTCGAGGTCGAGGGAGATCTCCCCGTCCCAGTCGCCGTTGACGGGCGGGTAATCGGTGCCGCCGGTCTGGTCGACCTTGCTGAAGCATCCGTTGGCGCCGGTGCACGCCGGCAGGCCGTACTGCCGGCGGTAAACAGCCAGATCGGCCTCGGCGGTGGGGTCGTCGTAGGCGTCGACGATGGCGACGGTCTGCCCTGATCCTCCGTCGGTCGGGAGCGAGTACGCGCTGTGCAGGTCGGAGGGCCCGTACCCGGCCGGGGCGGTGGCGGAGACCTGCGCGCGCGTCGACGGCTTGACGTCGGTGCGGCGCAGCGCGAAGCAGGTGAACGTGCCGGGATTCGCCGTGGCGCACACGGGCCGGTAGGAGGGGCTGGTGTCGGCGGACGACGTTGTGCCGGACGCCGCCGCGGTCGCGGGGCCGGCTGCCGCGGCCTGTGCGGGGACGCCGAGCACGGCCAGCGCGGCGGCGGAGAGCACCGCCACGGCACCGGCCCGGCCGAACGGGGCATGCCTCTTCTGCGAGAGACGGAACATGCGATTCCCCCTGATCCTCTCAGGACGAGCCGCCGCGGGCTTTCGCAGTACCGGGATGCGGTGTGGGTTCCCCGGCGACATCGGCGGGCTCTTCGAGCACTTACATGGGTTGCTCAGGTTCTTGCGCCGCACTGTCGCCTTGAATCATCACGATTGGGCAACACCCCGCAAGCGGGGAAAAGCGCTGCCCGCCCATAAGGCGTGCATAGAACTCCCATAACCAGCCTACGAATATTCAATGACAAGGCTGAACGTACAGCCTCTGTGCCCGCGCCGACGCAGTAGCCTGTCGGATCTGGTGCCGTACCCGAAAATGACTGCTCGGAGCCTGCAAGTGATACGCCACGCCCAGCATGCGCTCGACGCCATCCGCGGCCTCGATCCCGTCGAGGACCATCGGGCGATCTACAGCAACCTGATCTTCGTCGACGCGGCGAGCACCATGACCGCGGGACTGAACATGGCGTTCTACCGGAGCTTCGCGGCCCCGAGCATCGCGAAGCTGCTGACCGGCACTCGGGTGGCCATCGACGACCCGGCCCGGCGCGCCGCCGACACCGGCATCCTGGTCTGGGAGATGGCGATGCACGGCTTCGAGCACGAGCGCGGGCGCGCCGCGCTGAGCCGGATGAACCGGATCCACTCCGCGTACGAGATCTCCCCCGAGGACTTCCTCTACGTCCTGTCGACCATCGTGGTCGTGCCCATCGAGTTCATGGACCGCTACGGCTGGCGGCGCACCTTCGCGCAGGAGCGCACCGCGTCCGCAGAGTTCTACCGGCAGATGGGCCGGCGCATGGCGCTACCCGAGATCCCGGCGAGCTTCGCCGAATTCGAGGCCTACCTGAACCGCTACGAACGCGAGCACTTCGTCTACACCGACCAGGCCCACGAGTTGCTGCTGGCCACCGGATCGCTGATGGACCACCGGTTCCCCAAGCCGCTGCGCGGTGCGGTTTCGCTGCTGACGAGCACGCTGATGGACCGTCGGATGCGCACCGCGGGCGGAGTGCGCAACCCGCCGCCCGGCCTGACGACCCTGGTCCGGATCACGGCCCGCTCCGCGAGCCGCGTTGCACGCTGGCGCAACCCGCACCCCACCCACCGCTTCCCGAACGGCGTCGTCGCACCCGTGCCGTCCTATCCCGACGGCTACCAGATCGAGCAGGTCGGGCATGTGCGAAAGTCGAAGGTGTAAGGTCACCGGCGGCCGGGGACGCGGCGTCGGCGGTCACGCGGCTAGCCAAGGCACTCGCCGCGAATGGCGCCCGGAAGTAGCAGTAGGCAACACCATCAACGAGCTCGAGCTCGAGTCGTCGGCGTTTCCGGCGTGGCCGAGTGCTCGTAGTCGGGCGTGGGCGTATTCGCAGAGCACTGCGTGCTCGTAGACAGCGGATGGGACGTCGATGTTGCTGTCGATCCGTAGCGGCTGCACACCGTTGCACCAGCCGGCGAACGCCGGGTCGCCGGTGAGCGTGGCCAGGACGGATAGCAGTGAGGTGTCCAGGCGTAGCGAGTGCACGGCGCGGCGATACTCGCTGCTGGTCAGGCACAGGGCGAACGGGATGTTCATCAGGCACAGCGCGGTCTGGATATCGAGGTTCAGCAACCGCCGGGTTTCCGGCTCGGGGTCGGTGTCCGGCACTTCGAGCATGCTGAAGTCGAGGTCTGCCAGTTCTCGCCGGGCGGGTCCGCCGGAGGCGCCTAGGCCTAGGAGCACGCGGTAGACGTTCAGGTCGTGTTCGATCACCGCGCGGTTGCCGAGGCCGGATAGCGCTGTCGGGCGCAGTTTCACCTCCTCCAGACCCGGTACCTGTGCGTTGCGGACCGCGAAGTTCAGCAGGTCGGTCTCCACGACGAAGTGCCTTATCAGCAGTCTCACCGCGTCGGCCGCGACGAAGCGGCGCAGGAACAGCAGGCACAGCCGGTCCATCGTGGCGTGCGCACGGAACTGGACCGGCAGCAGTCGTTTGCCGGCCACGATGCAGGTCACCGCGATGCGGGAGGCGACCCGCAACCAGGGGTAGACGTAGGTGCGGCTGGGCCTGCGCTGATCCTCGATGACCAGGCGTAGCGCGGCACGGTCTATCGGAATCGATGGATCGGTCGACATCAGCTCCCATGCGCTGGGCTCAGTCGACGCGGTGTCGGTGTCAGACATGGTCGAGCTCCTCAAGTTGCAGGAGGTAAAGCCGGGCTACGACACGGGCGGTATGCACGATCCGGGTGGCCTGATCGCGGTCGAACAGGCCGGAGCGCAGCGCGGTCTGGAGCAGTTCGTAGTGCTCGTCGTCGCCGACCGAGTGGTAGCGCAGGAAGGTGAGCTGCTCGTCGCTCAGGTGCAGGCTCTGCTGCAGCCGATCCGCCCAACCGCCGGCCTTGCCCGTCCCGAGGCCTTCGATCACGAACATCGCGCCCAACAGGTCCACCGGGTCCGGCAGACCCGCCCGATGGAACATGAACGCGGACAGCGCCGCCGAGCCGATGTTCGCCGGGGTCGACGCCATCACCGCCGGGTCGCCGCCCACCGCGGCGAAGTCGCGTTCCAGCAAGCGGAAGTCCTGATGCTCGTCCGCGGCGTGCCGGATCGCGGCGCTGCGCATCCAGAAGAGCTCGGCAGAGAAGTTCGCCGCCGCGAGCGAGATCCAGCGACCGCCGTCCACCACTTGCTGCCGGAGGTTCAGCAGCAGTCGCCGATAGTCCTCCAGGGTCACGCTGCCGTCCTCGATCCGGCGGATCACCGGCACGCGGGCCAGCCCGCGACCGAGTTCCGCCCACACCTCGGCCAGGCCGCTGAGCAGTCGCACCACCGGCTCCGGATCATCCGGCCGCGCGGAGCCGAGCGGGCTGGCCGCGAGTTCGGCCCGGCTCGGCGCGTATTCGCCGCCCGGCGATCCGCCGCGCGGTTTCGGAGCGACGCAGGTGAGCAGCGCGAAGGCGATGGTGAACCGGCCGGATTCGGGCACGATCAGCAGCACCCTGTCCCCCGCGACCAAGCGCGGTCGCACTGCCTCCAGCATGACGAAGATGCTGGCCGCACCCGTGTTGCCCGCAGTACTCAGGTTGCTGAACCAGCGCTCGTCGTCCACGCCGTGCCCGGCCTCGCGCAGCCGCGCCAGCAGCTTCTCGCGGAAGTGCTCGGCGCTGTAATGGCACAGGACGTGCTCGACGTCCGGGGGAATCCGGCCGGCATCCACCAGACGTGTGTACTCGGCCACCCCGAGATCCACCAGCTCCGGCAGCATCGTCATGTCCTGACGAAGGCTGGGCGCTTCGGGCGCCGACGCCTCATCGGAAGCGCGACGATCGAGCCAGGTGAGCCCGTCCTCGCCGAGGCCCGCGCTCATGCAGGCCGGGTGCTCGTGCGCATACGAGGTCAGCCGGATCCAGTCCACCCGCAGGCTGAGGCCGTCCGGCCGCGGTTCCGGCTCCACGAGGACCGCGCCCGCGCCGTCCGACAGGGTCCAGCGTAGGAACGCGGTGTCCGAGGTCGAGGCCGCCCGGCCCAGAAGCAAGCGGCTGACCAGCTCAGAACCGACCGCGAGCGCCGCCGGATGCTCGCCGAGCCGGACCGCGCCGACGGCGGCCTTCAGCGCGGCCATTCCGGAGGCGCACACGCCGCCCGCCGAGAGCACCTCCATCGGCCCGCCGCCCAACCGCCCGTGCACCATCGAGGCGAACCCGGGGACCGGCACGTCGCCCTGCGTGGTACCCGCGGCGAGCATCCGCACCGACTCCGGCGCGAGACCGCGGTCGGCCAGCGCCCGGCGGGCCGCGGCCGCCGCGAGCTCCTCGTTCAGTTCCACGGTCGTCAGCTTCTCGTCCACCGCGTAGTGGCGGGTCTTGATGCCGTTGGCCGCCAAGACCCGCCCGCGCACCGCGGCGTCGCGCTTGGTGCCGTCGCCGAAGCAGGCTGCCAGCCGTTCGTTGTCTACCGGTTCACCGGGCAGATAAGCGCCGATGCCGGTGATGTATGCATCCGTCATGCTGTTTATTCAGCCAGGCACGCGGGGCGTGCACATCAGCTCTCGTACTCAACTCGCGGCATGAGGTTACTGAGTAGTAGTACTCAGGGCCGGTCCGTCGACGCGCGGGCGATCTGCTGGACTTCCGGTTCGCAGTCGAAGAGGCCTTCTTCAGCGCACGCCGCGGCCTGAGGGGCGCGGCAAGCGATGAGCGCCTGGAGGAAATCCACCCTGGCCAGCGAATGAGGGGTGGCCTCCCAGGCAGCCATCAGGTCGCTGATTGCCTCCTGCGCGCCGAGTCTACCCAGGCCCCGCGCGGGCTTCTCGGCCCCGCACCAATCTTCTTCGGCGACATAGCTGTTCAGCGCCGCGTGCAGTATCTCGACGTCGCCGACGTCCCCGTGCTCGGCCAGCACTGTCACCGCAAAGTGGGCCAGCGTAGGGTTATCGCCCGCACTCCACGCGCGGGCACGCGGGACGGCCGCGGTTCCCAGGTGACCAAGCGCCCGCGACATACCTGGGATCCACGCCGCCGCGTTGTACAGGCAGGTCTGTTCGGCGAAATCCATCACGCGCTGATCGCCTCGACGCCCCAACTCCTCCAGCGCCAGCGCACGCTCGCGTCCACCAGCCGCGATGTCTCGGTCCAGCTCGTCGGTTGAGACCTCGGCCGCAGTCCGGCGCCGCGCCCGGCGCTCGGCACCCGGCCGCTGGTTCGCCTTGCGGGATGCGGTGACCTCATCGGCGATCGCGTCCAGGGCAGCCTGCCGATGCCGTCCCTCGGCCGCGTAGCGTCGCAGTACCGATGCGGCGTCGGCTCGGCCGACGAACGGCAGGTGTGCGAGCACGTCGAGACAGTATTCGACAGTCTGAAGGTCCTCGGCTGCGGCAAGGCGGCGTTCGATCGGAGCCAACGACAGGTCCAGCCGATGGATCAGTCCGGCGAGATAACCGCCACGCGTATCGCAGAGCCGATCCCAGCGCACGTCCTCGAACACGCACTCATACACCATCTCAGCGGCATGAGGCTCGGTCGTCGCGCGCTGCACCGCGATGCCGCGCCCCCGGCGCAACTGGCCGCGGAACGTCGCCGGGCTGTCGTAGTCAGTCATCGGGGACAAGTATCCTCGAATATCAATTGGCGCGTTCACGACATGGCGAGATTACGCAAATGCGATGATCTCCGAAAAGCTTGCGGCCCAACATGATTCGACCTAATGTTCGCCAACATAGGGGAAGGATCTCACATGGACGCATTCTCCATAAAAGCCCTGCGACCGTTCGCGGCACCCGTCCTCGCATTGGCGATGGCACTGGTCAGCACCGGAACGGCCACAGCGAGCACGGCCCCGGCGGCCGTGTCGCACACCCACCACGAACTACCGCCCACGTATCAGTGGCCTGAAGCACATCAGAACCCGTCGCTGACCGGAGTGTCTACGGACCCGTCGATCAATACCGCGAACGCCGCGACCCTCGGCGTGAAGTGGATGACCTACACCGGCTCCGAAATCGTCGCCTCGCCGGTGGTGGCCTGGAACGCCGCCCTGGGGATGACGCTCGTCTACATCGGGAACGTGAACGGCTACTTCACCGCGTACGACCAGGCGACCGGGCTGCCGGTCTGGTCGGTCGACCTCGGCGGGGAGATCCGCTCCACCGCCCTGGTGGAGAACGGCTCCGTGTGGATCGCGCCGGACAACGCGGGGCAGGCCTACAAGCTCAACGCGGCCACCGGCGCCACCCTGTGCTCGGCAAACGTCGAGAACACCGCGGAGACGCTGGACGCCTCGCCCGTCATCGCCACCCCGCCCGGCGGCGTGCCCACCGTGTACTTCGCGGAGAACGACACGGGCAACTTCAACGGTCCGATCACCGGGATCACCGAGTCGGACTGCGCCGTCCAGTTCAGCGTGACCCCGGAGCCGGCCCCCGGCGCTGGCGGCACCTGGGACTTCCTCAGCTACGGGGTGGACGCGGCCGGCACCGGCCTGATCTTCCTGGGTACCGCCGACCCCGACGGCGCGGCGTACGCGATCAACGCGGTCACCGGCGCTACGGTCTGGCGCTTCCAGACCTACAACCCGCCCCCGGGGATCTACGACGTCGGCGCGGGACTGACCGTCTCCCCGCCGGGTGTCAACGGCTTCGCCGACGGCGTCGTCTACGTCGCCAACAAGGCGGGTTACATGTACGCCCTCGACATGGGCACCGGGGCGCAGCTCTGGGACTACGACTTCGGCGCGCAGACCGGCCTGAATCCGACCGGGGCGCTGGACACGGCCTCGCTCACCGGCGACACCCTGGTGTTCGGCGACGACGGCGGCTTGTGGAGCCTGAACGCGGTGACCGGCGCGGAGAACTGGTACCACAGCTTCGGCACCGGCGGCGTCGTCGACGGCGCCCCGGCGATCGTCGGTCCGCCGGGCGGGCAGGTCGTCGTCGACTCCAACGAGCTCGGCCAGGTCGCGGTGCTCTCGCTGGCCACCGGCGCACCGCTTTACAGCTATCAGACCGGGGCGTTCTCCACCGGCTCTCCGGCGGAGGTCTCGGGCAACATCCTGGACGTCTCCGGCAGCGGATTCCTCTACGACTTCGCCCCGGGCGCGAAGGCCACGACCGCGCCGACGACCACCGTGGCCACGCCGACCGACGAGTCGACAGCCGCCAACCCGAACGGCTCTCTCACCGTTACCGGCACAGCGACCGGCAGCTCTCCGATCACCGCGGTGAGCGTATACATCCAGCGTGACGGCGCGACCGGCAGCTGGTGGGACAGCGCCACCGGGACCTGGACGGTGGCGCCGTATCCGAACCCTGCGACACTCGCCGAGCCCTGCGCGACGAGCACCGCCTGGACCGTCCCGCTGCCGATCCCCGTGGCGGGCGGCAGCTTCGAGGTCTTCGCCAGCGCGGTCTCCGGCGGCCTGGCCGACCAATCGATCGGGCTCTCCGCCCCGACGCCCGCGATCTCCTCGTTCACCGTCTCCCCGAGCGCCACGGCGGCCACGCTCACCCCGTCCGCGGCCGACGTCGCCCCCGCCGGCAAGCTGACCGTGACCGGCTCGGGTTACACCGCGGGCGAATCGGTGGCGGTGTCCGTCGCGGGCACCGCGCTCGCCACGATCACCGCGTCGAGCACCGGGACGCTGCCGGCGACGAGCATCACGCTGCCCGGCACCACCCTGTTCGGCCCGGCCACGCTCTACGCGACCGGGGCGAGTTCGGGTGACATCGGAACGGCCCCGATCTACGTGACCAACAGTTGGCAGCAGTTCGGCGACACGGCCACCCACCAGGCATCCGACCTCAACGACCACGCGTTCGCCCGACATCTGTCGGTCAGTTCCGGCACGTATCTGGCACCGGCATGGACCTTCAACGCCGGAGCACCGATCGCGAGTTCGGTGGTCGTGGGTGACGGCGAGGGCTACTTCACCGACCAGAACGGCGAGGTCTTCGCGGTCGACATCCGCACCGGCACGGCGAGCTGGACCTATCAGATCCCTGACGCCGCCTTGGTGGACACGACACCCGCGCTCACCGCGTCCGGGCAACTGCTGCTGGTCGCCTCCACCGACGGGACTGTCACGGCCCTGTCGACCTCGACCGGCGCCGTGGCCTGGACCGCGACCATCGGCGGCAAGCTGGAGGGCTCACCCTCGATCTCGGGCACCATCGCCTACGTCGTCTCGGACAGTGGCACGGTCACCGCGATCCGGACCTCGAGCGGCAAGACCATCTGGCGGACCACCCTCGGCACTTCGGTGACGACCGCCCCGGCGGTCGACGCGGCGGCCGGGCTGGTCTACGTCGCCGACATGGCGGGTACGGTCGAGGCCCTCGACGTCGCGACCGGTGCCGTCTCCTGGTCTGGCACCGGATTCGGCGACGTGACCGCGGCTCTGACCGTCGGCCAGGGCAACGTCTACGTCGCCTCGCAGAACGGCACCATCTCAGCGCTCAACGAGACCACCGGCGCGGCGGTCTGGACGGTCAAGTCGGGCGGCGCCATCACCGCGTCGCCGGTCGACGACGCCGCGCAGATCATCGTCGGCGACGCGGCGGGCCACGTGCACATCCTCAACGCGAGCACCGGGGCGTCGGTGTTCAACATCAACGCGAGCGGGCCCGTCGTGGGCGTCGCCGGGGCGATCAGCTTCGACACGGCGCTGCTGGCGAACGGCGGCATCCTCGGCTCCAAGCCCGCGGACAGCGACCCGCGCGCCTGGCAGACGACCGACGGCACGGCGCTCGACACCCAGCCGACCGTGATCAACGGCGAGGTCATCGTCGCCGGGCAGAACGGGATGGTGACCGTCTACACCCCGCCGGGGACCCCGGCGTACTGAGCGGCGCCGCCCTGAAGGGGGCCGCTGTGAGCCGGGCGGGCGCGGGATTCCGCACCCGTCCGGCTCTTCGATTTATTCGAACCGTGCGTTCTCCGGGCCGGTGATGCGGCCGAGGATCGGCAGGACGGTCAGGATCACCAGCACCGATGCCGCGAGTCCGCCGCCGACCGTCGCGTAGTAGGAGACCGAGGGGCGTGGCACGGGCGTTCCCGCGGGCGCGATCTTCATCACGGCGAGGTAGGCCAGGCCGTATGCCGTGGCGGCGGCGACGATCGTGGCCGTGATCAGCGGCAGCACCGATTCCAGCAGCACCACGCGGTACAGCGTGCCCGCCCCTGTGCCGCTCACCCGCAGCAGCGCGAAGGGACGCTTGCGCTCGGCCAGGCCGCCGCCGACCGCCACGGCCAGGCTGCATCCGGCGATCAGGATCGTGAGCACGACGGCGATGGAGAACAGGCGCTGGATGACGTTCGAGACGTTCAGCCGGGCCTGGACCTCCTCGCCGAAGGTCTCCGGCGCGGCCGCGGAAGCCGAGGCCGTCGTGTGCGTCGCGAGGAAGGTGCGGACCTGCTCGAGCTGCACCGGGCTGCTCGGCCGGATCAGGATCGCATTGAGTGAGAGCCCTGAGACGTCGCCGGAGGACCTGGTGGTCGTGTCGGTGACGATCGGCCTCGAGCTGAAGTACGGGTTGGCGATCATCAGGTTCGATGTGTCGGTGTTGATGGCCGAGGCACCGGCCGGGCAACTGCCGAGGGAGGGGAACTGCGTCATCGCCGCACAGGGCACGATGGTTCGTCCCAGGCCGGTCGCCGTCGCGCCGGTGACCTTCAACGGCGCGTTGTAGATCGGGAGCACTGGGGCGTCGGGATACCTGCTAGTCAGCTCACTGAGAAGCGTCGCGGCAGCCTGCGCCGACATGCCCCGAGTTTGCTCCAACTGCTGTAATTGCTGCGCGAGGTCAAGGTGCCCGTTATCGGCGGCCGGGCTTGCGGCTCCGCCGCCCAGGCTGTCCTGGGAGAAGCTGTCGAGCAGGACGTTCTGCAGGGCGGTCGCGTTCGGCGTGGCGGCGGTCGCGTTGATCGCGGGCATCATTCCGGCCAGCAGCGTGCCCAGGAACACCGCGAGCACGAGCCCTGTCACGCTGCGGAACGCGGCCTGCGGGCTGTCCGTCAGCCTCCGCGCGGCGAGCAGCGAGGCGGCCGTGCCGCGCAGTCGGCTGAACAGTCCGGCGGCTCGCGCGGTGAGCCAGGGCCCGGCCGTCACCAGGCCGACCATGACGACCAGCAGGCCCGGATACGCGGGCGTGCCGATGGACTGCTTGGTGGTCAGCGCGAGGCCGACCGCGAACAGCGCGATCCCGAGGACGAGCGGCGCGATCCGCCAGGTGCTCGGCGGTGGCGGGGTGACGCGCCGACTGACCCCGAGCGGGGAGATCCGCACCCGGCGCAGCGCGAGCACGGCGGCCAGCGCCGAGAGCAGCGGCACGCAGATCAGCACACCGATATAGCCCCAGGCGGTCGGCGTGACCGTGTACGGGAAGTACTTGGCGCCGATGATCGCGTAGTCCGACAGAGCCGGGCGCAGCAGGAGGAAGCCGCCGATGCCGATGAGCGAGCCGAGTACTGCGCCGACGAACGAGTCCACCGCGGCGACGACGCCGATCTGCCGGTTGGTCGCCCCGACCAGGCGCATCGCGGCGAAGCGCTGTTCGCGGCGGGCGGCGGACAGTCGGGTCGCGGTGCCGATGAGGATCAGGATCGGGAACATGAAGGCGAGCGCGCCGACGCCGTACGCGTAGCGGAAATAGTTCGTCCACACGCTGGTCTGCGGGCCGTTCGCGATCCTGGTGACCACGATCGTGTTCTCGAGCGGGGAGAGCCGCGCGGGCGGGTATCCCGCGTAGATCACCAGCTCGGTCGGGCCGGTCAGCGCGGAGTCGCCGATGGTCCCGGCCTCGGTGCCCGGGAACCGCTCGCCGAGTTCGTCAGCGGGCACGGTTCGGATCAACACGGCCAGCGCGGGAGAGACGTAGTACTGGCCGGGGCCGGGGAGCCGGGAGACGCCGGGCGGCACGGGGGCGTGCGGCCCGAGCGCGGCGACGTCAAGGCGCTCGATCGTCTGTCCCTGATACGAATCGTTGCTGAAGTACCAGAGCTCTGCCATAGCGGTGGACGCGGCGCTCTTGTCGCCGGCCGTGCCGACCACGGCGCCCTGGGTCTGCTCCCAGGCCGGTCGCTTGTTGCTGGTCGCGAAGGCGTGATAGCTGGCGAAGACACTCAGCAGCACGGCGACGCCCGCGGCCACCGCGACCGTCGTCAGCAGCAGCCGGACCAGGGCCTCGCGGCCGCTGCGCAGAGAAAGCCGGAGACCGAACCTCACGAGCGTCATCGGTGGGTGACCCCCGCGTCGAGGTCGGCGCTGACCTTGCCGTCACGCACCATGACCGCGCGGTCCGCGTACGCGGCGATCCGCGCGTCGTGCGTGACCAGGATGACGCTGGTGCCCTCCTCGCGCACGAGACCGACCAGGATCTCCATGACCTGCTCGCCGGTGAGCGAGTCGAGCGAGCCGGTGGGCTCGTCGGCGAACAGCACGCGCGGGCGGGCGACCAGGGCCCGCGCGATCGCGACCCGCTGCGCCTGGCCGCCGGACAGCTCGCCGGTGCGCCGACCGCCGAGGCCCTCAAGGCCGAGCCGCCCCAGCCACACGTCCGCCTGCTGATACGCGGCGCGTCGCCCGGTCCGGCCGAGCAGCAACGGCAGCGCGATGTTGTCGGCCGCGGTGAGTTCGGGCACCAACTGCCCGAACTGGAAGACGAAGCCGAACTCGGTGCGTCGCAGCTTGCTGCGTGCCGCGTCGGAGAGCGTGTCGAGGCGCCGGCCGTTGAACCGGACCTCGCCCTGGTCCGGGCTGTAGATCCCGGCCAGGCAGTGCAGCAGCGTGGACTTGCCGGAACCGCTCGGCCCCATCACGGCCAGGGTCTCGCCCGCCGCGAGACCGAGGTTCGCGCCGCGCAGCGCCGGGGTGCTGCCGAAGGACCGGTGCACGTCGCGGGCTTCCAGGATGCGGGTCGGCGCGGAACCGCCGGGGGTGGCGACGACGGCGCTCATTTCGCCACCAGCTCCCGCAGCGCCTCCAGCCGCGACTCGGTGATGTCGATCCACCGCAGGTCCGCCTCCAGGTGGAAAAGGCCGTGGTCGGCCAGCAGCGCGTCCACTTTCCCTCCCGTTCGCTTGATCTCCGTCAGTTCCCGCATCCGCTGAAGATGGGCGGCGCGCTGCAGATCGAGGTACTCCTCGGCCGGACGGTCCAGCATCAGCGAGAGCACGACCTTGGTGAACAGCACCGTCTGCAGGTGCGGTTCGGCCTCGACCGGCTCGGTCAGCCAGCCCTCGACCTCGGAGGCTCCCTCCGGCGTGATGATGTAGCGCCGCCGGTCCGGCCCCGCCCCCGGCTCCGGATCCCCCACCTGCACCTTGCCGTCCCTGGCCAGGCGGCCGAGCGTCGAGTAGACCTGCCCGAAAGGAAGCGGCTTGCCGCGCCCGAAGAACACGTCGTAGTCATGCTTGAGGTCGTAGCCGTGGCTGGGCTCGCGATCGAGCAGGCCGAGCAGGGTCATGGGAACGCTCATGCCGTGACTATAACCCGAGTGTATACTTCGCGTCTATACACCGAACGAGCAAGGAGCCAGTGCGATGGACTTCCAGGTCATCGATCTGTCGATGCGGCTGGACGACGACACGCCGGTCTACCCGGGAGATCCCGCGGTACGGATCGAGGTCACGTCGACCTTCGAGGAAGCAGGGTTCTTCAACACGCGGCTAACGCTCGGCGCACACAACGGAACGCACATCGACGCTGCGGGCCACATGATCCCCGGCGGACGCATGCTGAACGAGTACCCGCTCAGCCGCTTCCAGGGGAAAGGTGTGCTGCTCGATGTGCGCGACGGGGCGTCCGCGCTCGATCCCGCGCGGGTGGACGTGGACTCGGAAAGCATCGTGCTGCTGTGGACCGGGCTCAGCGAGGGGCGGCACGAGCCGGATTACTACGGGAAGGTCCCGGATCTGACGATGGATCTGGTGGAACGCCTGATCGCGGCCGACGTGAAGATGGTCGGGGTCGACGCGGGGAGCATCGACGCAGAGCCCTTCGAGATCCACCAGGCTCTGCTCTCCAACGGCATCCTGATCGCCGAGAACCTCGTCGGGCTCTCGGCGCTCGCGTCCCACCCGCTGTTCACGGTGTGGGCCCTGCCGTTGAACGTCGACGTGGAGGCCTCCCCCGCCCGCGTCGTCGCCTGCGTTGACTCAAAGCACTGACGGAGCACTGACGGGAGCTGACTTTAGAGCGCTGCGTCAGCGAGGCCGCGTACGCGGTCGTGCTCGCGCGCAGCCAGGCGTCCTAGACAAGAAGCTCAAGATCGCGCCGCAGACCGCCGTGCTGGTGCGCGAGCGAGCACGTGTACAACATCACGAACCACGGGCTGAACATCGGCTCCGACGGCTTCTGCGAACTGCGCCCGGCATCGAGCGTTCACCGCTGACGTCGGCTACGCGGGTGCGCCGGACCAGGCAGGGTTGCGCCCGAGGACGATCGCGCCGCTTTCTCCGGCAGGCTTCTGATACGGGAGCCGCGTCTCGTCGTATTTCGCGACGAGACGCCGTGCCATCCACTGGTACGCCGTCTCCAGGTCGATCCACTCCCCCGCCTCGGGATCACCGGTGCGCAGCAGGTCCACGAGCGCCCCGGTGAAGTGCGTCGGACCGACGCCGTTCGGTGAGTGCGTGGCCTTGACCTCGGGGCCGACGGCCATCAGCAGATGCGTGCGCTTGGCCTTCGGTTCCCCGCAGGCCAGTCCGGCGAAGCAGCAGTCGAGGATGAGGATCACGGGTCGCCGTCTGAACTCCGTCGCGTTGATGGTCGCGAGCAGTTCGCTCAACGCGAGCCCGGTGCGTCTCCGTTTCACAGCGCTGTCGATCGTCTCGACGGTGCTCAGATACAGGCTGCCGTCCTCGTGCGTCATGCCGTGGCCGCAGTAGTAGAAGAGCAGGCCAGGACGATCCTGTCCGGCCGCTCCGTCGGCGTCGTGCTGCTCGTTGAGCTCCGCGATCTTGTCGAGGATTTCGTGCGCGTGCCAGGGTTCCGGCAGCACCGTGAGATCGTCGCGGGCCAGTCCCGGCATGTTCCGGCTGAGGACGCGCGCGAACTCCAGCTGGCTGTTGAGCGACTGGGTGAAGCCCCGGCCGTTCGGATCCAGGCTGCTCGCGACGCCGACGAGTAGGGCCTGCCAACGTGGGACGGGCTCGGTCATGCTAATTGTGCCCGTCGGCCAGGAACTGGGTTATCAGCTTCTCCACATCGAGGGCCTTGGGGGTCCTGGTATCGATCTCGAGCTCGCGCCCATGAACCCGCAATTTGACCAAGGTACGACGGCTGTCGATCCAGGCGGCGAACACTTTGGCGAACGGGCCGGATGCTTTCGACGTGACCGACAGCACCTCGAGAGCCACGGGCACAGCGCCCTGCTCGCCCGGCGCCGGCGGCCGGTTCGTCAACCTCAGTCCGACATCGAGGTCGTCGTCCTCGTCGAGCAGATTCCTGATCTCGCGCAGCAGCTTCGGATCCAGCGGGGCGTCCGCGTCCGCGGACTCGATGATGATCGTCTCGGACATGATTCCTCTTCCTCAATCACCCAGATCGTCGAAGCTGGGAGGGCTGCCGGGCCAGTGGATGGGCAGGCTCAGGGCGGAGACGGCCTCGGGAAGGTCCACCAGCGAGTGCAGCAGCCGGTCCAGCACATCCGGCGCCACCGGCATGGTCTGCTGATGGGCCTGCGGAAGCCAGGGCGCGCCGAGCGCCTGGTGCTCGCGGATCGCCTCGGCGAATTCCGGGCCGGTCGGCCGCACCTGGAGTACCGCGCCAGGCTCCGCGGAGAGCGTGCCCACCAGTGCGGCGAGCAGCGTCGCCGGCACCTCGCTCTCGCTGACCAGGGCGACGCGCAATCGGTAACAGGATCCTGCGTACCGTGCCAGGGCCCTTTGATAGCCGTACACAGCTGCCTGCGCGGCAGGATCCGGCGGCACGTCGTAGGGGTTCAGCGGCGAGGGCACTCCGTGCGTTGCCAGCAACTCAAGGACACCGGTGCGCCGCTGCAACTCCCGGCGTAGGTCGGGGTTGTTCGCGTCGTAGGGATCGAATCCGACGCAGAGCACGGCAGGGAAGTCCAGCTTCGCGAACTCCCGCCACCACACGTCCCACGCGGCGCCGGTGCCGAAGTAGCCGTGCCGCACCGCGTACGGCAGCGGCGACCCGCCGCGGGTGACGCGCAGTGCGGACAGATGCTTGTGGACCTCGACGAAGGTGCCCGCCCGGCTCGGCGAACCGAGCCAGGTGCGCAACTCCTGCTCCTCCTTGATCGGGCGGGACCTCACGTGCGGTGGCAGCGCGTTCGGATCGGCCGCGCGGTGCAGGCACCTGCGCGCACGCTCTTCGGCCTCCTGCCGCGTCGCCGCGACGACGCGCACGAGCAACGCCACCTGAATACTGCGCGCCTCGGCATCGGTCGAGAAGCGCAATTCGAAGCGGTGGCTCGCCGCGGCCGTGGGTGGTTCCCACTGCGCGGCGAGCCACGCCGCCTCCAGATCCGCCACTCGTCGCCGACGCTGCTCCGGGGTCAGATCCGGATAGTGGAGCGTGGCGTCGATCCCGCCGTGCGCGTAGAGCCGCGCTCCGCTCCACACCCAGTAGCTCGCACCCACGCTCGTACCGAGCATGAACTCGCCCGCCATCGGATCCTCCCCCACCCAACGTCTTGTCGGATTACTAAGCCTCGGTGCGCGGCTCTCCGGGCCGCACGTACGGCTCGGCGACCGGCGCATACGGCGCAGCGGGCTGCACGTACGGCTGGGCTGCCGGTACCGGCGGCGGAAGCGACGGGCTCGGCGTGCTCGCTCCGGGCAGCGACGGGCTCGCCGCGTCCGGCCCGAGCAGCGTGGTCTCCAGCTCGATCATCGGCAACGGCGCCGCATGCCCGGCCTGCACCCGCAGCGGCGAGTCGGGGGCCGCGTACAGCGCCTCGCGGCAGGCGAGGTGGACGGCCTCACGCACCGCCCTGGCGCGGTCGGTGCGCAGCATCGCGGTGACGAGGTTCGCGGCGGTAACCCGGTCGAGCAGCGCGCGCTTGATCAGCGCGGCGCCGGACCGCCGGCGCCACATCTGCCAGCCCACGTAGAGACTGGTGCCGTAACCGAACACCGTCACGTAGGCCTGATACTCGTTCTCGGAGATCACGATCGCATGCTTGACGACGTTCGTACCGGACAGCTGGACGCGCCGCTCCTGGATCTCGCTGGTGTTCAGCGGCAACTGCCGGCGCTTGAGCACGGTGCGGATCATGTTGAAGTAGTTCTCCGCGTCGCCCGCGCGGTCGGGCAGCAGCGCGCGCCACTCCCCGATCGGCTCGGTGACCTTCGAACGCAGCAGCACGAGCCAGAACACGATGATGCTCACCACGAAGCCCAGCACGGCCACCGTCCCGCCGTGGCCCTGCGTCGCCTCGATCCCGCCGAAGATTTCGAGGATGAACAGGATGATGAACCAGACGACATACGCACGTACGAGCATGATGGCGAGTGTGCTCAGCGAGACCGAGTCGTCGAGCCCGAGTTCCATGGGCTCGTGCCGCAGGGTCTTCTCGAGGTAGACGGAGTCGGCGTCGAAGGGATTCGGGCCGACGTCCAGGTCGGCACGCTGAAGGGATTGAGTCACGATGGCCCCCCTCAAAATCGAGGTCTGATGTGCCCGGGACCATACCCTCGCTGAGACCACCTCACTACTGTACGCATGCGTCCGGTAGCGTATTGATCACGATCCATTCGGTGACCTGGGCGAACACCCTTGCCATCGGGGTCGCACGATAGGTCTAGTCCATACGGCCCCGCCGGGCCCCCGCCGCGTCCTGCGGCGCCGGTCAACGGCCTGCGGACAGATTCTCAGGATACGCAGATACGCCGTCGACCAGTCATCGATCCGCGGAGCCGGGCACTCTCGGACAGCGGGACCGTCTATGAATTGTTATCTTCGCCCGACCTCGGAAACCCCTTCCCCACCTGGCCCGACGACCATGCTCGGGCTACTGCTCGGGCCGCCAGGGCTTGACGAACTCATTCTCCGGCCAGTTCTCGACCGCGGCGAGCAGCTCAATCGACTGCGCGCCGTCCACGGTCTCGCGGACGATGTCGGCGTGGCCCGTGTGCCGAGCGGTCTCCTCGATCAGGTGCACCAGCACCCAGCGCATGGTCCAGGCCTCGATGTCCTTCGGGAACCAGGGGACGCCCTGCGGCACCGGGACGAGGTCGTTGAGGCTCTCGGCCGCCAGGATCGTCTCGTCGGTCTCCTTCGCCGCCTGCTCGTAGTCGGCGAGCAGTTCGGCGATCGGTATCTCGCCGGGCTGGAAGGAGGCCGCGTGCGTCGCGAAGTCCGCGCCCTGGTGCTCCTGCCGGATGATCCCGGCCCAGTTCCGCTCGACGGCGGCCGCGTGCTTGATCAGCCCGGCCACGCTCAGGGCGCTGGCGGAGGGGGCGCCGCGACCCTGCTCCTCGGTCAATCCGTACGCGGCGTTGCGCAATCCCTCGCGCTGGAATTCGAGGAAGCCGAGCAGGGCCTCGCGCTCGTCTGTGCTGTTCCTATCCCGCTTCGTCATGGGGCTCAGCATGCCACCGGGCACCGACAGAAACCGATGCGCTCTGGCCGGACCCCCGCTTACGGGTGTAGACGGAAGGGGTGGACACTGCGGCGGGCGAAATCGACGAGGTGCTGCGCGGCTTCTTCGCGGACCGGCTGGCCGAGGCTCCAACGCTCGCCGGCAGCCTCGGCGAACCGGTCGCGGACCTCGTGCTGCGCGGCGGCAAGCGGCTGCGGGCCCGGTTCGTGCTGCTCGGCTGGCGCGGCGCCGGGGCCAGGACGACGCGCGGGGCGGTGGGGGCCGCAGCGGTCGTCGAACTGCTGCACGCGTGCGCGCTGATCCACGACGACGTGATGGACGGCTCGGCCACCCGGCGCGGCGCCCCGGCCGTGCACCGCGAGTTCGCGCGGAGGCACCGGCGCGCGGCGTGGCACGGCTCGAGCGCGGGCTTCGGCGTCTCGGCCGCGATCACCGCCGGGGACCTGTGCCTCGTCTGGGCCGACCAGTTGCTGCGGACCTGCGGGCTGCCCGCGCAGTCCGTCGCCCGCGCCCGGCCGGTCTACGACGATATGCGCGCCCTGACGATGCACGGCCAGTACCTGGACCTGCTGACACAGGCCTCCGGCGAGCCCTCCGCCGAGGCGGCGCTCGAAGTCGCCCGGGCGAAGACCGCGGCCTGCACGACGACCGGACCGCTGCGTTTCGGCGGGGCGCTGGCCGGCGCCTCGGAAGAGCTGCTCGCGGGTTACGCCGCGTACGGCGACGCGCTCGGCGTCGCCTTCCAGCTGCGCGACGACCTGCTCGGCGCGTTCGGCGATCCGGCCGCGACCGGCAAGCCCTCGGGCGACGATCTGCGCGACGGCAAGCGGACCGTGCTGCTGGCCGAGGCCGTCGCGCGGTCCGGGTCCGACGGGGCGCATGCGTTGGCCGAGCTCATATCTCAGGGAACGGATGAAGCGGTCGAGCAGTTGCGCGTCGTCCTCATCCGCAGCGGCGCGCGCGAGGCAGTTGAACAGCGTATTCGCACGCTCGGGCGCGAGGCGGCGGGTTACGCGCGTGAGCTGCCGTTGGCCGACGAGGCGGTGCGCGCGGAGCTGATCGGGCTTGTCGGGATCGTCACCGGTGACGTTATCGACCGGCCCAGCGCGCCAGCAGCAGCGCAGCCGCGAGTACAGGAACCACCAAGGACAGCAGCTTGAGCGTGCCGTCGAGCGGGTCCAGCAGCGTGGCGCGATCAATGGTCTGAATCGTGCCGTCGGCGAGCTCGATGCTGCCGGTGACGGAGACCGCCTTGCGCCGCAAGGACCGCGCCGGAGTGCTGAGCCTGCGTTGCGCGGCCGACAGGGCGGTTGCCGCGATCACGACGAAGACAAGGGCGATCGTGCCGGGCAGCGTCCAGCGAGGCCCCTGCGCGACGTAGCCGACCGCCGCCGGGAATCCGCCCCAGGCGAGGGCGAAACCGAGGTCGGTGTGCAGGACCCCGCCAAAAAGCTCGAGGTTGTAGCCGAGGACCAGCACGACGCCGACCACGATGAACGGGATGAGTACGAGCCCTGAGTGCTTGAGCACGTGGATGCCGAGCGCGACGGCCCCGGCGAGACTGAGGATCGCGGCCGTCCACAGTGCCCGCGCGCTGATCGCGGTGCCGAGCGGACGGCCGTGCCACTCGTCCAGCGCGTGCGCCGCGACGCCCACCGCCAGCAGGAAGCCGACCAGGCTGAGCCAGCACACGGCCCAGTCCAGATGCGGGGCGAGGGCGGCGCCGATCGCCACGTAGGCCACGTGCCAGGCGGTGTACGGCGGGTGCAGCACGGTGAGCCAGTCGGCGGCGCGTGACCCGCCGCGCGCGTAAAACGCGGCGCGCGGGGCGGGCCGCGGAGAATCAGGCATCTGCCGTCTTGCGGCCCCACATGACCAGGCCGCCGCCGAGGCTCATCGGCTTGGTGCGCACGTCCTCGATCCCGGCGTCGCGCCAGTATCCGACGATGCTCTCGACCGGGTGCGCGCGATAGTGGCCGCTGATCGAGGGGCCGAGGAAGTTGCCGACGCGCGCCCACTCGCGCCCGCCGGTCAGCAGGCCGGCGACCGGAAGCACGCCGCGGGTGTAGCCGACCCAGGCCGCGTGCCAGCCGGGATTGCCGGGCACCGCGAACTCCAGGCTGGCCAGCGCGCCGCCGGGCTTGAGCACCCGGGCCAGTTCGACGAGCGTGGCCGCCGGGTCGTCGACATAGCGCAGCAGATAGGTGAAGGTGACGGCGTCGAAGCAGGCGTCCGGGAAGGGCAGTTGCTCGGCCCGGCCCAGCAGCAGCCTGATCTGGTCGCTCCGCCCCTGCCTGGCCACGTTCTCCCGGCCGCGCCGCAGCATCTGCTCGGTCAGGTCCACGCCGGTGACCTGCACCCGAGCCCGGTCGGTCCAGTGCAGCGCGACCCCGGCCGTGCCGGTGGCCACGTCCAGCACCCGGACCGCGTCCGGCGCGGTGCGCACCGCCGCGTCCACCATCGCGTGCCGCCATCGGCGGTTCTGCCCGAAGGATAAGATTTCCGCCAGCAGGTCGTACCGCTGCGGCAGGCCGCTGAACAGGTCTTGTGCGTCTACTTCGACCACATCAGGCATGTGCGTACTCCTACCCGGTTGCGGGCCGGGGAATGTACGCTGTCCGCATGATCGTCGAGCACGCAGCATTCACCATCGCCGAGGCCGACGCGGAGAAGTTCGAGGCCGCGTACGCCGAGGCCAAGGAGCTTCTCGCGCAGACCGAGGGCTTCGAGTGGGCACACCTGCACCGCGGCGTCGAGCGGCCGACCGGCTACCTGCTGCTTGTCGGCTGGGCGAGCCTGGAGGCGCACACGGTCAACTTCCGCGAGTCGGACCGCTTCCCGAAGTGGCGCGCCCTCATCGGCCCGTACTTCGCGGCGGACCCGACCGTCGAGCACTACCGCGAGGTCTGAGCGCGGCTCAGATCCCTCCGTTCACCTGCCACTGCCCGTGCTGCCAGACCCGGTCGGGTTCGGGCAGGTGCGTGTCGTCGTTGAGGTAGATCAGCGCCCACTGACCGGCCGGATCGGCGCCGGGCAGTGGTGAGTGCAGGTGCCGCCAACCGCTGAGCGAAGTGTGGTTGATCAGCGGATACGTCCAGCGCGAGGCGCCGACGGGCAGGCGCATGAAGGTGTGCAGCGCGGAGCCTGAGGTCTCCGCATGCGCGACGACGAGAATCCGGCGGCCTTCGTACCGCGCGGCTATGTCCAGCAGCGCACGCCCGGACCGGTCCAGATAACCCTGCCAGCTCTCGGCGCCGGGCGTGGGCGGGGTCTCCGGGGCGAGCGGCGGGATCGTGCATCAGGTTGGTCTCCATGTCCCAGGGGTGCTGGCCCTCCTCCCCGTGGTCGGCGACACGCAGGTCCTGCACGGTCTCGACCCGGACGCCGGGGCCGAGGGCGGCGAGGACGTGCTCGGTCGTCTCGACCGCGCGGCGTATCGGGGAGTGGCAGACCACGTCGAAGGGGCGGGGGCCGGTCATCTGCTTGGCCAGCCGCGCCGCGACCAGGTCCGCCTGGCCGTGCCCGCGCTCGGTCAGCCCGCGGCAGGCGCCGGTGCGGTTCGCCAGGAACTCCACGTTGTCGACCGCCTCGCCATGCCGGACCAGCACCAGTTCCGTCGTCTCCGACATCCGCTCTCCCTGTCCTCGTGTCTGACTGGAGAGATTATCGAAGGGGTCCGACAGTCGCGGGCGATCAGATCCTGGTGAAGGAGAGGTCGAACACCTCGCGCCCCTCGCGGACGGCGCGCGCCTCGAACCGGGTGACCGGCCGGTGCGTGGGCCGCGGCGCGAAGCCCGGGTAGCGGTTGCGCAGCCAGGGCTCGGCGGACAGCACCGCGAGCATCTCCTCGGCGTATTCGGCCCAGTCGGTGGCGCAATGCAGCGAGCCGCCGCAGCGCAGCCGGTCGGCGATCAGGGCGATGACCTCGGATCGGACGATGCGCCGCTTGTGGTGGCGGGCCTTGGGCCACGGGTCGGGGAAGTAGAGGTGCACGGCCTCGATGGAGTCCGAGGCCAGTTGCGAGCGCAGCAGGTCAAGGGCGTCGCCCGAGGCCGCGCGCACGTTCGTCAGCCCGCCGCGCTCGGCCAGTCGCAGCACGTTGCCCAGGCCGGGCGTGTGCACGTCGACGGCCAGGAAGTCGTGCTCGGGCCGCGCGGCGGCCATCGCCGCGACGGCGTCGCCCATTCCGCAGCCGATCTCCAGGTGCAGCGGCGCGACCCGGCCGTACAGCGCGGCGAGGTCGAGTTCGGCGCCGTCGGCCGGTATCTCGAAGCCCCAGCGCGGCCAGAGCCGGTCGAGCGCGCTGTTCTGCGCGGCGGTGATCCGGCCGCGGCGCGGCTTGAAGGTGCGGATGTGCCGCTGCGCGGGCGCGGCGGCGGCGTCCTCGGCGCGGGCGAGGGACGACTCGGGGCTGGTTGACGTGGTCATTTGCGTCCAGGGTAGCCGCTTCGGCGACGAGGGCTTGCGTTCCGAGTGTTAGCGATATATCGTTAACACGTCGAAGAGATGCTTCGACAGGATCGAATACGATCCACGTACCCCCAGGAGACTTCATCATGAGGAACTTCGAATCGGGCCTCGATGGCCCGCACCCCGAGCGCCGCGGCCGTCGTCGCGGCGAAGAGCAGGGCCGCGGTCGCGGCGAGGAGCGTCGTCGCGGCGACGAGGGCTTCGGCGGACCGCGCAGCCGACACAGCCACCACGTCCACGGAGGCTTCGGCCTGCCGCCGGGCCCGCCGTCCTTCGGTCCCGGCTTCGGCCCGGACTTCGGTCCCGGCTTCGGCGGCCCCTTCGGCGGCGGACCGCGCGGTCGAGGCCGCGGACGCGGCCGGGCCGGACGCGGCGACGTGCGCGCGGCGATCATCTCGCTGCTGAGCGAGCAGCCGCGCAACGGCTACCAGATCATCCAGGAGATCAACGAGCGCACCGGAGGCCTGTGGCGGGTCAGCTCCGGCTCCGTGTACCCGGCGATCTCGCAGCTCGAGGACGAGGGCCTGATCGAGCCCACCGACGGCGACGGGCGCAAGCTGTTCGCGCTCACCGCGGCCGGCCGCGAGCACGCCGAGCAGAACGCCGAGCACCTCGCCCGGCTGTGGCAGGTCGGCGCCGAGGACACGCGTCTGAGCGAGTTCTTGAACTACCGCGAGCTGATGGGCCAGCTGATCGCGGCGACCCGCCAGGTCAACGAGGTCGGCACCGCCGGCCAGCGCGAGGAGGCCAAGCAGGTGCTGATCAAGGCCCGCCAGGCGCTCTACAAGATTCTCGCCGCCGACCCGGTCGAGGGCGAAGAGGCCCAGGACGCCGAGCCGACCGACTCGGTCTGATGCCCCGGCGGGCGCCAGGGTCGCAGGACCCTGAGCGCGTGATCGGATTGCCGGATCGGAAGTCCGCCGTCAGTCGCTGGCTGTAGGCTTCCGATCCATGGCAGCACGACCCCTCCACGAACTCGTCGACCCCGGCTGGGCGAAGGCCCTCGATCCGGTGGCGGGCCGGGTGACGGCGATGGGCGAGTTCCTGCGCGCCGAACTGTCCTCGGGCCGCGGCTATCTGCCGCCCGGGCCGCAGGTGTTGCGCGCCTTCCAGCAACCCTTCGACAGCGTCAGAGTGCTGATCGTCGGCCAGGACCCCTACCCCACTCCGGGCCACGCGGTGGGCCTGAGTTTCTCGGTCGCGCCCGAAGTGCGGCCGCTGCCGGAGAGCCTGGTCAACATCTTCCGCGAGTACTCGAACGACCTGGGCCTGCCGGCCCCGTCCAACGGCGACCTGAGCCCCTGGGCCGAGCGCGGCGTACTACTGCTCAACAGATCCCTGACGGTCGCCCCGCGCCGCCCGAACTCGCACCAGGACAAGGGCTGGGAGGCGGTGACAGCCCAGGCCATCACCGCCCTCGCCGGGCGCGGCACCCCGTTCGTCGCGATCCTGTGGGGCCGCAACGCGCGCAATCTGCGGCCGCTGCTCGGCCCCGGCGTCCCCTGCATCGAGTCCTCGCACCCGAGCCCGCGCTCCGCCGACTACGGCTTCTTCGGCTCCCGCCCCTTCAGCCGCGCCAACACCGCGCTTCAGTCGCTCGGCGCCGAGCCGGTCGACTGGCGGCTGCCCTAGCGCTAGCGCTTCGCGAGGTCGACGAGCGTCTCCACGGCACGCAGCGCGTCCGCGTGCGTGTTGTAGAGCGCGTTGAATCCGTAGCGCAGCAGGTCGGGCTCACGCTTGTCCCCGACCACGCCGCGCTCGGCCGCGGCCGGAACCAACGTCGCTGCATCCGGATGACGAAGCGTCACCTGGCTGCCGCGACGTTCCGGCGTGCGCGGCGTGATGATCTCGAAGCCGAGGCCGTCCAGCAGTTCGTCGCAGCATTCGATGAAGAACCCGGTCAGGCTGAGGCTCTGCGCCCGCAAAACCGCCATGTCCACGCCGTCGAACGCGCCGATCGCCGCTTCCAGCGCGAGCATCGAGAGCACGGTCGGCGTGCCTATGCGTGCCCGCCCGATGCCCTCGGCGCCTTCGTACGTGGCGCGCATGGCGAAGGGATCGGCGTGGCCGGTCCAGCCGGTCAGCGGCTGACGCATGCTCTCGTGGTGGTGCCGCGCCGCGTAGACGAACGCCGGGGCGCCGGGGCCGCCGGAGAGGTATTTGTACGTGCAGCCGATGGCGAAGTCGACGTTCCAGGCGTCGAGTTCCAACTGCAGCGCGCCCGCCGCGTGACACAGATCCCAGACGACCAGCGCGCCCGCATCGTGAGCAGCCTTTGTCAGACCTGGAATATCCCAGCGCTCGCCAGTCGCGAAGTCGACTGCCGGGAACGCGACGACGGCCGTGCGCGCGCCGTCCTTCTCCAGCACCTCGCGCAGCTTCTCCGGCGCCACGCGGCGTACTTCGAGGCCCAGCATCTCGCCCACGGAGTCGGCGATGTACGCGTCGGTCGGGAAGTGGCCGGCGTCGGTGAGCAGCAGATCGCGATCGGGTCGGAGGCGGGCCGCGGCCGTCAGGGTATTGAATATCTGGACGGACGTGGAGTCGCCGACGACGGTCTGCCCCTCCCCCGCGCCGAGCAGCGTGCCGATGCGGTCCCCGAGGCGCTGCGGCAGACCCCACCAGGCCGCGTCCTCGGCGAACCAGGAACCGATCAGGCCACTGCCCCACTGCCGGTGGACGGCGTCCTGCATCGCATCCGGCACAGCGGCGGGCAGTGCGCCTAGCGAGTTTCCGTCGAGGTAGGTGACGCCCTTGGGGAGAAGGAAACGCTCGCGGCAGTGGCGGAGCGGATTGGCCGCGTCGAGGGCGGCCGCGCGGGCGTTCATGGACGAAGAGGTCATGCCCAGCACTCCGTACGCACGTCCCAGAGCTCTGACAGGTACTTCTGATGCACGCCGCGCGCCAGCCACTCCGCGCCGGACGTGCCAGCCGAGCCCTTCTTCGCGCCCATCGAGCGCCATACGGACAGCAGATGACGCTGCTTCCACCGAGTGAAGCGCTCAGCCGCGTCGAACAGCGCCTCACCGAGGTCGATCAGGTCCGGATAGTCGGCGGAGCGGGCATAGACCTCGCGCCAGCCATCGGCCAAGCCCCGCCGATCCAGCAGCCTCGCCGCGGACTGCTCAAGGCTCGGCACTTCGGGTCGGCTCGGGTACGGCACGCCGAGCGCCTGCTCGAGGTCGCGGTAGAGCTCCGACTGGATGCCGGAAGCGGCGCCGAACGCGTCGCGGAACTCGTCGAACTCGGCCGGGGTGAGCGTGCGCAGCGCGTCCCAGGAGGCGGTGAGCGCGTCCTGCACGCCGTGGCCGCGACGCAGGTCGGTAAGGGCGCCGCGCACGTCGTCCGCGTCGAGTTTCGCGCAGGCCGCGTCCCACTCGTGGCGCAGCAGCTTGAAGTACAACTCCATCACCTGGGTGGTGACGATAAAGGACAACTCGGCCGGGGCCTCGGTGCGCGGCCACTGCAGGTTCAGCAGCTCGTCGAGGCAGGCGTACTGGGCGTACTCGCTCGCGGCCGTGCGGGATCGCCCCGCCTGATCGGTCATCATGGCCTTCATCGAACCGCAGCGGCGGCGAAAGTTGAATGGCCGCCGAGGGCGGATCGGGGCGACTCGCCTTATGATCGAAAGGTGTCCACCCGCACCGAGTTTCCGGACGTAACCGACTGGCTGCTGATCGACGAGTTGCAGCGGGACGGGCGGCTGTCCTTCAACGAACTCGGCCGCCGGGTGAGCCTGTCCGCGCCCGCGGTGGCCGAGCGGGTGCGGCGCCTCGAGGAGCACGGCGTGATCACCGGCTACCACGCGCACATCGATCCGGCGAAGGTCGGCCGGACGGTCGCGGCGCTGGTGCGGATGTCCTGCTACGGACCGAACTGCCTGCTGCGTCACCCGCACGTGCTCGAACAGGATCCGGCGATCCTCGAGGTGCACCGGCTGACCGGCGATTCCTGCTGCCTGCTGCGCGTCGCGGTGCGCACGATGACCGAGTTCGAGGAGCTGATCGACCGGCTCGCCGAGCACGGCACCCCGTCGTCCACGATGGTGCTCTCCTCGCCGATCCGCTGGCGTCCGGTCGGCCGCTGACCGGGCCTCGCGCAACGCTGCGCACCGTCCGTTTCACAGAGCGTGTACTTTCTGTCACCTGGCAGTGCCACACTTGAGGCAGGCACAGTGAAAGGTGACCGAAGAACATGACTGCGGACACGACCGCGGGCGCGGCCTCGCAGCTCAGCGCGATCGAGCACATCGTCGTCCTGATGCTGGAGAACCGCTCGTTCGACCACATGCTCGGGTACCTCTATCAGGACTCGGGCAACGTCTCGCCGACCGGCCAGCCCTTCGAGGGACTCACGGGCAAGGAGTCGAATCCAGACGCGACCGGCAAGGCGGTGCCGGTCTTCCCGATCACGCCGACGACCCCGAACGCCTACTTCATGCCGGGCGCGGACCCGGGCGAGGGCTACACGGCGACCAACAGCCAGATCTTCGGCTCCAACACCGCCCCGACCCCGCCGACGGCGACGATGCAGGGCTTCGTCACCGACTACGCGTACTCCCTCGGCTGGGAGGCCAAGGAGGGCTGGTCGATCGTCACCGGCACCGAGGCGCAGGACGTGATGGGCTGCTTCACGCCCGAGACGCTGCCGGTGATCTCGGCGCTGGCCAAGGGTTTCGCGGTATGCGACCACTGGTTCGGCTCGGTGCCGACCGAGACGCTGCCGAACCGCGCCTTCGCGCTGTCCGGCACCAGCCAGGGCCATATGGACGACAAGACGAAGACCTTCACCTCGCCCTCGATCTGCTCCTCGCTGACGAAGGCCGGGGTCTCCTGGAAGGTCTACGGCTACGACGCGCCCCCGCTGACCCAGAAGACCTTCCCGGACCTGGCCTCGGCCCCGGAGGCGAACTTCGGCGAGTTCACCGACTTCCAGCAGGCCGCGGCCTCGGGCAACCTGCCAGGCTTCGCCTTCCTGGAGCCGTCCTGGAGCGCGACCGGCAACAGCCAGCACCCGAACTACGACGTGGCGCTCGGCGAACAGCTGATCCACGACGTCTACACGGCGCTGCGCAACGGTCCCGGCTGGAACAACACGCTGTTCATCCTGACCTACGACGAGCACGGCGGCCTCTACGACCACGTGCCGCCGCCCACGACCGCCACGCCGCCGGACAACTCCGCGGGCGAGTACGGCTTCGACTTCACCCGCTTCGGGCCGCGTGTGCCGACGGTGCTGGTCTCGCCGCTGATCCCGGCCGGGACGGTCTACCGGGTGCCGGCCGGCGGCACGCCCTTCGACCACACCAGCGTGCTCAAGACGGTCGAGCTGCGCTGGGGGCTGCAGGCCCTGACGAAGCGGGACGCGGCGGCGGCGGACGTCGGCGGGGTGCTGACGCTGACCACGCCGCGCACGGACGACCCGCTCAGCGGCGTGGTCGTGCCCACCTCGGGCGCGGTGACTCCGGCCGCGGGTAAGCCGTCGCACCTGCAGGAGGTCTACGCGGACCTGCTGGCGCGTCAGCTCCCGCCGGGCGTCACTGTTCCGGCGCCGCGTACCGAAGCCGAGGCGACGAGGCTGCTGCGCGAGGGCGGATTCCAGCACAAGCACTGACTCTGAATGCTGAGCTAGCACCGCAGCAAGAAGCGTTCGCCCGGTCCTAGGCAGCCCGCTACGGCACCAGATCGTGTTCGCGGTTCGGATGCCGCCCGTGCTGCGGTGCGCCGCGCAGCGGCGCACCGCAGCACGGGCGGCAGACTCGAACCAACTCCCTCAACTCAATGCCTCGACACACAGAACGTACGAGGCGAACCCAAGCTGATGCTGCACTAGCTGAACGTGGCTCAGGCCGTCAGCACGATGCGCGCGTTGTCCTTGGACTTCGCCGTCCAGGCCTGGGCCACGTCGCCCAGCGGGTAGGTCTCGACCGCGACCTCGACCCGCCCTTCGGCGATCCGCCGAACGTACTCGGGCAGCTCCTGAAGCATGAACGCCATGCTCACCGAGCCGATACCGCTGCCGACGATCTTGATGCGGCGGCTGCGCAGCAGCGCTGAGGGCAGCAAGGCGTTCGGCCCGGCCAGGGCGCCGATCTGCGCGTACGAAGTGTCGGACGCCGCGGCCTCGCGCACCTCGAGACGGCCCAGCGCCTCGAACGTGGCCTCGGCGGGCGCACCCCAGACGTAGTCGAGCACCAGACTCGGCGCCTCCTCGCCGAGCGCCGCGTGGATCGCCTTGACGGATTCTTCGTGGTCTTCGGTGAGCCGGGCCGTCTCGGCGCCGAAGCCGCGCGCCTTTTCGAGTGCCGCTTCGTTGCGGCCGATGGCGATGACGCGGCGCGCGCCGAGGTCGCGGGCGTTCTGCACGGCGAGCAGGCCGGAGGCGCCGGTCGCACCGACGATGGCCACCGTGCCGAGCTCGTCGATCTCGGCCAGCCGGGACTTGAGCGGCATCCAGGAGGACATTCCCGGGTTCATGCCGCCAGCGACCTGCGCCGCGCGCTGCTCGGTCCCGGCGGGAAGCGCGTTGCGGATGGAGTTCGGGACGGCCATCCGCTCGGCCATGGTGCCGTAGGGCGGTGCGACGTAGCCGGTGTAGACGAGCGTGCCGTCCGCGGTGCGGGCCACCGCGTCCACGCCCGGGATCAACGGGTACTGATTCGCAGTGCTGCTGTAGTGCCGGCCGTGCGCCCGGGAGCGCACGATCTGGTGCAGGCCGGCCGCTACAAGTTCGACCAACTCCTGCCCCTCGCCGACTACCGGCTCGGCGAAGTCGGCGTACTCGGGCTGCCCTTCGGCCGAGCGAAGCACTGCTGCCTTCACGCTGGTCACGACTCCTTAACGTTGTTAAGTTCGGATGTCCCCAGGATGCACTTAACGGCGTTAAACTGTCAAGCGTGAGCAAGGGACTGGCGAAAGCGGAGATCGTGCGGGCGGCACTGGAGACCCTGGACGCGGAGGGCCTGGACGGACTGACACTGCGCAAGGTGGCGGCGCGGCTCGACGTGCAGGCGCCCGCGCTCTACTGGCACGTGCGCAACAAGCAGGAACTGCTGGACGAGATGGGCACGGAGGTCTGGCGGCGGATCAGCCTCCGGATGGCCGAATGGGCCATCGACGTGCCCTGGCGTGAGGGAATGGCCGCGTACGGCCGCGTTATGCGCGAGGAGCTGCTGCGTCATCGGGACGGCGCGAAGATGTCGGCGGGCACGAGGTTGACCGATGTGGAGATCCTGCGCCGCAGTGAACCGAGGCTGGCCCGGATGGTCGCCCAGGGCTTCACGGTGCGCTCGGCGATGCAGGCGAGCGTGCTGCTGCACAACTTCGTCATCGGCTTCTGCATCGAGGAGCAGGCGGTCATCCAGGCGAAGGCGACCGGGGACGAGAGCTACAACCTGGAGAAGCGGGATGAGCGGGTGGACAGCGAGGCCTACCCGCTGATCGCGGAGGCCGGGCGGGAGATCTTCGAGGAGGACGAACGGCGGTTCGGGGACCTCGTCGAGCTGATCCTCGTAGCCTGCGACAGCCTGCGGACGACGGAGACGTGACACCGCCCCGCCGCACGGGGAGCACGGCGGGGCGGGTTGATTCGGGGCGGGTCAGCCGACGTCGTCGGCCTTCTTGCCCTTGACCAGGCTCGCGGCGGCGCCGACCAGGCTCATCCCGATGGCGAGGAAAAACACGATGATCAGGCCGTGGTGGAACGGCCCGGAGACCAGGTTCGGGAAGAACTGGTGGCCGGTGAGCGTCGCCGAGTTCTTCGCGGGCAGGCTGGCCAAGACCTTCGTGCCGAGCAGCTGCTGCATCGGGTTGTAGCCGAGGAAGGCGGCGAACAGGATGCCGACCGGCGGGACCGCGGCGACCTGGTGGGCGATCGCGACGGGCACGTTCTGCGCGGTCAGCTGCGTGACGATCGTGCTCGGCAGGGCGCTGGCCAGGCCGATGACCATCAGCGAGAAGAAGACGCCGATGGAGAACAGGCTGCCCGCGTTCATGAACGTGGCCCGCATGCCGGAGGCCGCGCCGCGCTGGCCCGGACCGACGCTGGACATGATCATGGACGTGTTCGGCGCGGAGAACAGGCCGCCGCCGACGCCGTTGAGGAAGATCAGGATCGCGAAGACCGGATAGGCGAAGTTCACCGGCAGCGCGAGCATGCCGCCGAAGGTCGCGGCCATCAGCAGCAGGCCCGCGACGGCGAACGCGCGTTGGCCGAACTTGTCGGACAGCCGGCCGGAGACCGGTCCGGAGACCAGGAAGCCGATCGTCAGCGGCACGAGGTAGATGCCGGCCCACAGCGGGGTGTCCGAGTAGTTGTAGCCGTGCAGCGGCAGCCAGATCCCCTGCAGCCAGATGATCAGCATGAACTGCAGGCCGCCGCGGGCCACCGCGATCAGGAACGAGGCCGAGTTTCCGCTGGCGAACGCGGGGTTGCGGAACAGGCTCAGCTGGAACATCGGCTCGGCGACCCGGGACTCGACCAGCAGGAAGATCAGCATCAGCACGACGCCGCCGATCAGGCCCGCGATGATCCACGGGCTGGTCCAGCCCATCGTGTGCCCGCCGTAGGGCTGGATGCCGTAGGTGATCGCGGCAAGGATCGCGGACAGGCCGAGGGCGAAGGTGATGTTGCCCCACCAGTCGATCTTTCCCTTGCGTTGGACGCCCGTCTCGTGCAGCGACTTGTACGCCCAGATGGTGCCGAGCAGGCCGATCGGGACATTGACCCAGAAGATCGAGCGCCAGTCCCAGGAGGCCAGCACGCCGCCGAGGACAAGGCCGATGAAGGAGCCGGCGAGCGCGGCCACGATGTTGATGCCGAGCGCCATGCCCCGTTCGGTGGCCGGGAAGGCGTCGGTGATGATCGCGGCCGAGTTGGCCATCAGCATCGAGCCGCCGATGGCCTGGACCACGCGCCAGCCGATCAGCCAGAGCGCGCCCTTGCTGCCGGTGAACGGGTCGAGCGAGAGGACGACCGAGCAGACGGTGAAGATCGCGAAGCCCATGTTGTAGAGCTTCACCCGGCCGAACATGTCGCCGAGCCGGCCGAGCGTGACCACCAGGACCGCGGTGACGAGCATGTAGCCCATCAGCATCCACAGCAGGTAGCTGGTGTTGGAGGACTGGAGCGGGTTGAGCTTGATTCCGTTGAAGATCGCGGGCAGCGAGATCAGCACGATCGAGGCGTTGATCGTGGCGAGCAGCATGCCGACGGTGGTGTTGGTCAGCGCCACCCACTTGTAATGCGAGTGCTCCGGACCAGCGCTCATCGCGTGCCGGAAGTGACCGAATCTCGAGCCGGACGCAGGAGCGGGCGTACCGACCGTGGTGGCTATAGAACCATCGCTGGACCTGGGCATGGGTGATCCTTATACCGAAAACTAATTAGCTAATGTAAACTAATCAGATTTCGGGGCGCACGCATCCCGTTTTCCGCGCCCTGCGCCGAATCGTTACCCTTCCGCAATACGGTGCGGCACGGCGGTGAGCAGTCCGGCGGGCCACGCCCGCGTCTTCGCGGCGACGGCGCAGACCGGCCCGAGCGTGCCGCCCGCCGCGCTCCATACGCCGCGCCACGTGGGGTGATGGTCCGTCAGCGGGGCCCGGCAGCCGGGCTCGGCGCAGCGCACCACGCGCAGTCCCTGGCGGCCGAAGCACTCGTCGATCTCGGCCGAGGCGCCGACCGTGGCCATCGCGGCGGCGGTGCGGCCGGCCGGGCTGGCGGCGAAGGCGGACCACCAGTCGTGCCAGGTGACCCACGGCGCCGGGTCGAAGCGGGAGAGCCAGCCAAGGCGCGGGCTCGGCCCGGACAGGTCCGCCGTCACCTCGGCCTCGCCGCAGCCGGACAGCACCGCGAGCTCCTCGAGCGCGGCGCGCACCGGCTCGACCGCGTCGGCCGGCTCGCCCTCGTGGTTGAGCAGCACGGCCGCGACGAGCTGCGCGAGGTCCTCGCCGATGTGCACGACGGCGCTGGCCACCAGGCGGCCGCTCTCGACGGAGACGGTCAGCCGTCCGGCGTCGCCCTCGAACCAGAAGGTGGGCGGGCTGCCGAGCATGGCGCAGCGCACCGCGTCGGCCGGGGCCGCGTAGCCGCGGGCGAACGAGCTGCCCGGGCCCGGCAGGGTGGCGAGCGGCGCGGCGACCGGGGGCACCTCGACGGCGAGCGAGAGCTTCGCCGGTGAGGCGGGGCTCTTCGGGGAACGGGCGGGGAGGGTGGAGACGGATCGTCCGTCGAGGGAGGCTGGGGGCAGACCGTGCATGGGGCGTCCTTCCGACGCGGGCTGGCCGGGGACCGAGCGGGCATCAGGCGCGGGGACCGGGCGGCCGGGGCGGCCGTCCGGAGCGCGGCCGGGCTCGGGACGCTGTCCTGGGACGGCGCCCCGAGCCTCGAAGGGACGCGGCGGCGACGCGGCGGGCGGCGCGGGCGGGGCCGAGCCGGCGGGGTTCGCCGGACGGGCCGGTCCGCGCTTGGACCGGCCCTTGTTCCTCGCCTTCGCCGCACCGCTCATCGGGCCACCTCCGCCACCTCGCCTGAAGATCTTCAGTTGATCGTCTTCCCCCGGGCCCGGGCGGCGGCGGAGGCGCGCCGGTTCACTCACTCGGTTGTATCAACCAGCGATCGTCCGAGGTAGAGCTCGCGGACCACGGTCTCGAGGTCCCGGTCGGCCCGCAGCGCGTCCAGCGAGCCGTCGTACGTCACCCGGCCGTGGTCGATGGCGACGACGCGCGAGCACAGCCGCTCGATGTCGGCGATGTCGTGCGTGGTGAGCAGGATCGTCGTGCCGGTGCGGCGGTTGAGGTCGCTGAGGAACTCGCGCACCGCGTGCTTGGACACGACGTCGAGACCGATCGTCGGCTCGTCGAGGTAGACCACGGCCGGGTCGTGCAGCAGCGCGGCGGTGATGTCGCCGCGCATCCGCTGGCCGAGGCTGAGCTGACGCACCGGCCGGTCGAGGAAGGGGCCGAGGTCGAGCGCCTCGGTGTAGCGGGCGAGGTTGGCGGCGAAGCGGTCCGGCGGGATCTTGTAGAGCCGTTGGAGCAGGGTGAAGGAGTCTCGCAGCGGCAGGTCCCACCACAGCGTGGTGCGCTGGCCGAACACGACGCCGATCTGCCGGGCCAGCCGCACCCGGTCGCGCTGCGGCTCGTAGCCCGCGACCCGCAGCGTGCCGGAGGTCGGGGTGAGGATGCCCGTCAGCATCTTGATGGTGGTGCTCTTGCCCGCGCCGTTGGGGCCGATGTAGCCGACGAGCTCCCCGGACGCGATGCCCAGGTCGATGCCGTCGACGGCGGTGAAGTCCTCGCGTTCCCGGTGGAAGCGGCCGGTGCGTTTGCGGCTGGTGAAGGTCTTGGTCAGGTGTTCGGCGAGGATGATCGGCTCGGCGGTCTCGAGCAGCGTGGTCACGGTTCTCAGCTCCCGGTCGAGCGGTAGCGGCGGACGCAGGCGCGCCAGGCGAGCGCGGCGATGGCGGAGAGCGCTGCCGCCGCGAAGGGCGAGGCGAAGCGCAGGAAGCCGGGCAGGCCGAAGGGATCGGCGTGGCCCAGCACGTAGAGCGACGGCTGCCAGGTGACGAAGGCGACCGGGAGCACGAAGGTCAAGGCGAGGCCGAGCGGCCTGCCGAAGATCTGCAGCGGGTACTCGGTGGCGAACTCGGAGCCGTAGGTGAAGCTGTTCGACACCTCCTGGGCGTCCACGGCGATGAAGCTGATACAGCCGGTGAGCACCCACAGCGCGCAGTACAGGAAGAAGCCGGACACGACGGTGTCGATGCAGACCAGGATCTTGAGGACGGTCCACTGCACGGGCAGCGTGTTCACGGCCCAGCCGAGCGTGATGATCGGCGCGAACAGTTTGCCGAAGCGCTTCGGGGTGAACTGGTCGGCCAGCACCTGGGCGAGCGAGCTGACCGGACGGATGAGTACGAGGTCGAAGTTGCCGAGCCGGATCGTGGTGGCGAGGTTCTCGACCCCGCTGGCGAAGAGGTCGGACAGGCCGAAGGCGAGGCGCGTGGTGCCGTAGAGGTAGAGCGTCTCCGGCAGGGTGAAGTCGGCGATCGTCTGCACCTGCGAGTAGATGACGACGATCGCGATCAGGTCGAGGCTCGTGGTCAGCAGTTGGGCGAAGCTGGTGAGCATGAGCGAGACGCGGTACTGCGACGCGGACTTGGACCACATGCGCACGAGCAGCAAGTAGGCGACCGGGCCCGGCAGCGGACGTTCGTCGGCGGCGTGGGACGAGAGCTCAGCCACCCTGGACCACCACCTTGTACCGCGCGGCCTCGGTGAGCACTCGGCCGAAGACGAGCAGCCCCAGCGCCCAGAGGCAGCCGAACACGACCGCGTAACCGAACCCGCCGCTCTGCGTGCCGAGCAGGACGCTGATGGGCATCTGGACGATGGCGGCCCAGGGCGTGTGCGTGACGACGGTGCCGAGCAGGCCGGGCATGATCGTCAGCGGGATGATCATGCCGGAGCAGAACATCGCGGCGGTGACGAGGACCGAGGTGACGCCGCGCTCGTCCATCGTCCAGAAGGCGATGAGGCTCGCGGCGTAGCGCAGCGCGAAGCTGACGATGAAGCCGATGACGCAGCAGACCGCGAACTCGATCCAGCGCAGCGGGATCAGCGGCAGGCTGACCGGGAACAGCAGCAGGCCGAACAGCACCGGCGGCAGCGAGCGCAGCACGCCCGCGCCGAGCGCCCGGCCGACGTCGAGGCTGAACCACCAGGCCTGGAAGTCCACCGGCCGGTAGAGGTCCACGGCGACGTCGCCGGTGCGGATCCGCGGACCGAGGTCGGTGCTGGACAGGAAGATCCCCATCGGCGCGATGAGGGCTTGGGTGGCGAAGGCGTAGGTCACGGCGTCGGACAGGTCCCAGCCGTTGATCTCCGGCTTCTGCTTCCAGAGGGCGATGAGCACGAAGGCGCGAATGCAGCCGAAGACGGTGTTGGTGAACACGCCGGCGACGGCCGAGGAGCGGTAGGCCAGGTAGCGGCGCATTGATAATCGGGCAGCGGTCAGGTACACGCGCATGCGGAACTCCCACAGGGCGAGAAATCGGGAAAAGGGGGCGAAGTTCCGAGGCTGGCAGAGCCCTGAGCGCCGGGCAAGCGGTTTTCCACCTGCGCCGCGGGCTCGCGGCCCGGGGCTCACGCCGTCTTTACGCGCCTTCGGGTCTACTGGGCGTCATGTCGATGGAGAACGAGGGCGCGGACCCGACCGACCCGACCGACCCGACCGGGCTGTTCGACGCGTTCCGGGCGCGGCAGGCGGACGATCGCGAGCAGCAGGAGACGCAGGCCGGCTACGGCTACCCGGCGCCGGAGCCGCAGGCCGGCTACACCTTTCCACCGGAGTACACGCAGCACGCGGCCGACCCGGACGCCGCCTACGTGCCGCCGCTGCCGAGCGAGCCCCCGACCGGCGGCGGCATCGGCGACCGGCTGCGCTCGATGGTCATCTTCGCGGCCGCGCTGCTGGTGGCCGGCGCGCTGGGGCTGGGCGCGTGGCTGGCCTTCGACTCCTCGAGCCCGTCGGCGAACACCGCGTCCACCGGCACGGCCGGGATCCCCACGCCCGCGGCGACCGGCACCGGCACCGCTGCGCGCGCGCTGACCTTCCGGGTGACGATCGCGTCGGTGGGCGCGGCTTCCTTCACCGGCACGGCGCTCGCGAACGGCGAGCCGGTCACCGTGACGCTGACCGCGAAGACCCGCTTCGGCACGAAGGCGCACGCGTTCACCCGCGGCGATCTGACCGTCGGCGAGACGGTGATCGTGCGCGGCCGGCGCACCGGAACGGACACGATCACGGCGACCGAGGTGGCGGCGAACGTGGCGGACCCCAAGAAGAGCTCTGCGACTGCTAGTGCGGCGGCGGGCAGCGCCGCGTAGCCCGTACGATCGTCCACATGGCGGTGGAGGGGTCGCGGCTCGCGGGTTCATTATTCGGTCTGGCTTACGGTGACGCGCTGGGGAAGGACACGGAGTTCATCTCCGTCGCCGAGATCCAGCGGCGCTACGGACCTGACGGGCCATCGGAACTGCCGGAACCCGCGCTCGTCACCGACGACACGCAGATGGCACTCGCGGTCGGCGAAGGGCTCGTCGAGGTGCTTGGCGCCGGGCCGCATCCGCTCACGTCCGATGCTCTCGCCCCGGTCTGGTCGCGGCGGTTCGTCGAATGGGCCCACTCCCCCGACAACAACCGCGCGCCGGGGATGACCTGCCTGCGCGCATGCGGTGGTCTGGCTGAGGGCAAGGCGTGGATCGACGCGACCATCCCGGGTTCGAAGGGTTGCGGCGCGAACATGCGCGTGACGCCGATCGGCTTGGTCTCGGGTTTTTCCTCGTCCACGCGGGCGGGCGCGGCGCAACTCCAGGCCGCGTTGACGCACGGCCACGCCACCGGCCTCGCGGCAAGCGAGCTGACGGCGTACGCGACGTGGTGGTTGCTCGACGGCATGCGGCCGGAGGACCTGCCGGGCGCGCTGCGTGCGCGCGCCGAGGAACAGCGCGAGGTCTACCACGAGGCGTGGCTCGGCGAGTTGTGGAAGCGCAGCCAGGACAACTCGCCCGAGTCGTTCATGGCCCACGGCTGGGATGACTGCATCGACGTACTGGACCGGCTCGACACGGCGCTCGCGGCCGACGATCGAAAATCAGACCCCTGTGACGCGACCGGCGAGGGCTGGATCGCCGAAGAGGCCCTGGCGACGGCGCTGCTGTGCTTCCTGCTCTTCCGGGACGAGCCGGTGGCGGCCTTGCGGCGCGCGGCCACCACGTGCGGCGACTCGGACTCGATCGCCGCGCTGGCCGGTGCGTTCGCCGGGGCCGCGCACGGGATCGAGGCGTTCCCGGCGGCGTGGCGCGAGCGGATCGAATACACCGACCGGCTCGAGGCGATCAGCATCGGGCTCGCCACCGATTTCGCCGTCTGACGACGCGGAACGACCTGCGGGATACGATCCGCGCATGGCCCGCGAGATCGCCTTTCTGGTCTTTCCCGACTTCCAGATCCTCGACCTGACCGGCCCGCTCGAGGTCTTCTCCCAGGCGGAGCGGCACGAGAGCGGGTCCTATGTGCTGCGCACACTCGCCCTCGAACCGGGGGCGGTCGCGTCGAGCAGCGGGCTGTCGGTGAACGCCGAGGCCGCGCGGCCGTTCGCGGGGGCCGACACGCTGATCGTGGTCGGCGGGCGCGGCACGGACGCGGCCGTCGCGGACCCCGGGTACGCGGCGTGGATCCGGACCGCCGCGCCGCGCGTGCGGCGGGTCGCGTCCGTGTGCAGCGGCGCGTTCCTGCTGGCCGAGGCCGGGTTGCTGGACGGTCGCCGGGCCACGACGCACTGGAGCGACGCCGCCGCCCTCGCCGAGCGGTACCCCGCGGTGACCGTGGACGCCGATCCGATCTTCGTTCGCGAGGGCAACGTGGCGACATCGGCGGGCGTGACTTCGGGGATCGATCTCGCGCTCGCGCTGGTCGAGGAGGATCTCGGCAGCGCGGCGGCCCGACGTGTCGCGCGGCAACTGGTGGTTTTCGTGCAGCGGCCGGGCAACCAGCGGCAGTTCTCGGTGCAGCTCACCGCGCAGCGTCCCGCACGCGAGCCGATCCGCGACCTGCTCACCCACATCGCGGAGCATCCCGAGGCCGACCTGTCCGTGCCCGTGCTGGCCGCGCGCGTGGGACTGAGCGAGCGTCAGTTCCTGCGCGTGTTCCCGACCGAGACCGGGCACAGTCCGGCGGGCTACGTCGAGGCGGCGCGGGTCGAGGCCGCATGCCGCCTGCTGGAGACGACCGACGACGGGCTCGAACGCATCGCGCGGATCTGCGGCTTCGGCACGCTGCGCACGCTGCAGCGCTCGTTCCACCGGGTGCTCGCGGTCGCGCCGCATGAGTACCGGGAGCGGTTCACTCGGACCGGACCCATGTAGTCAGGCGGCGTCATCTGTCGCCAAAGTGTCATTGCCGCCATACCTGTCGTGCCGCGAGACTCAGAGCATGGATATCGTGATTCCGATCTTCCCCGACTTCACCGCGCTCGACGCCGTCGGGCCGTACGAGGTGCTGCGCAGCCTGCCCGGCGCGAAGGTCGTCTTCGCCGCGGCCGAAACCGGGCTGGTGCGGACGGACAGCAAGTTCATCGGCCTGCAGGCGGACGCGGCGCTGAGCGAGATCGACGCGGCCGACGTGCTGGTCGTGCCCGGCGGCTTCGGCAGCCGCGCGGCCATGAAGGACGAGGCGATGCTGGCGTGGGTCCGCCGCATCCACGAGACGACGCGCTACACGACGTCCGTCTGCACCGGCTCGCTCATCCTCGGCGCCGCCGGGCTGCTCACCGGGCTCGACGCGACGACGCACTGGGCGGCGACGAAGCTGCTGGAGAGCACCGGCGCGCGCTACACCGAGCAGCGCGTCGTGCGGCAGGGCAAGATCGTGACCGCCGCCGGGGTCTCCTCCGGCATCGACATGGCGCTCACCCTCGCCGCGCAGCTCGCCGGGGACGACATGGCCAAGGCGATCCAGCTCGGCATCGAGTACGACCCGCAGCCGCCCTTCGACGCCGGATCCCCCGCGAAGGCCGGCCCCGCGATCATCGCGCTGACCGGGATGGTGAAGGAGCCGGCGGCGGCGGGCTGAGACGCCACGGGCGGAAGCAATGCTTTCGTCGGTGCCGCCGTCTACGGTGAACGCATGACGAAGATCCCACAGGACGTGCCGGACCTGCCCTATGCGCATGCGCTCGAACCGGGTCCGAGCCCGCTCAAGCGCGACCGGGACTACGACCTGTGCCACTTCGAGTCGGCCGAGGAGCGGAACGTGGACGCCGGCAGCAGCCGGTTCACCGAGTGCGCCTTCGAGAACGTGCAGTTGGACAGCGTGCGGCTGCGGCGGGCGAAGTTCACCGACGTATGGTGGCGCGGCTCGCGCATTCTCAGCTCGGACGTGGCCGAGAGCGAGTGGCTGGACGTGACCATGCTCTCCAGCGCGCTCGCCGGGATCGAGGCCTTCAACACGCAGCTGCGCCGCGTCGTCTTCCAGCGCTGCAAGCTCGACGCGGTGAACCTGCGCGGCGCCTACCTGCAGGACGTGGTGTTCGAGGACTGCATCCTGCGGGACGTGGACTTCGCCGGGGCGAAACTGCTGGAGGTGAAGTTCCCGGGCAGCGCGCTGCGCGGGACCAAGTTCAGCAAGGCGAAGCTCGCGCGGGTCGACTTCCGGGACGCGACGATGGTCGAGGTCGTGGACGGCTACGAGAACCTGCGCGGCTCGATCATCGACAGCGGCCAGGCCGTCGAGCTGGCGGCGGATCTGGCGCAGTCGCTGGGAATCGTGGTGAAAGACCGTTAAAGCGATTCGATGATCCGCTGACGTTGGGTGGTGTACTCGGAGAGGGTCAGCAGACCCTGGTCGTAGAGCGCCTGGAGCCTGACGAGCCGTTCGGACGGGTCGCCCGTCTGCGCGTCCGCCGGCTCCTGCGCCGTGAACGGGGCCGGCGCGCCGAACGGGGCCTGCGTCGGGTAGGACGTCTGCGCTGTGAACGGGGCCTGCGGATCGACGCCCGGCTGGTGCTGCTTCGCCTGCTTGATCAGAGCGGCTATCCCCTCCTGCGCGTGGCCGGAGAAGATCGCGTCGAGCAGCGGGGCCGCGTCCGCACCGCTCAGGACCTGGACGTTCGCGCCGAGGCCCGGGAAGCCGGCCGCTCCGGCGCTTCCCGGCATGGTTCCGGGCGGGGCGTTGAGCTCGGCCTGGAGCTGCTGCTGCTCCGCCAGCCGGTGCGCCTTCCAACTCAGCGTCGGATCGGTGTGGTCGAACTTGGCTTTCCGCTTCTTGACGTCGCAGAGCATCCGGCAGACCTGACCGGCGTGCGGGCCCCGGAAATCCTCGCCTGAACCGGGGTGAGCGACCTCCACCCGGAACGGCGGCGCGCCGTTGGCCGGGCGGACGTCCATCACCCACACTTCGCGCACCACGTGATTGCCGCCGAAGTTGTCGTCCACACAGGTTCCCTCTGCGGGCTGCCAGTCATGTCCCAACATGGTGCATGCCCTCCCCAGGCGTCGCTATCCAATGCTGTGCCGGTAAGCCACCGAGCCTAAAATGGCTGCTTCTCTTCAATATAGGCCACGTCGTTGAAGCCGCCTTCGACAATCGCCTCTATACGGTGCCGCATGAAGGGACGCAGTCCCTCGGGCAGCTCGTCGGGGGCGAAGAAGGCGATCTCGGCGATCTCCTCCTCCTGCGGCACCAGCGCCGAGGGGTCCTCGCAGACACCGACCTCGAAGGTGAAACTGAGGAACTGCATCGGTCCGGTGCCGCGGGCGGCCCACTGCACGGACAGCAGCTTCGCCTCGCCGACCACCTCGTGGCCCAGCTCCTCGCGCACCTCGCGGACCGCGGCGTCGGCGGGCGGCTCATTGTCGTCCACCACGCCGCCGGGCAGCGACCAGCCGTCGCGGTAGGTGTTGCGCACCAGGGCGATCCGGCCCTGCGGATCGCGCAGGACGGCGTTGGCCGACAGGGCGACCTTGGGCACGGACGCGTACCAGGCCGCGGTCTCTTCCGGGGTGAAGCGGATCGTCGTCACGGCAATGATCCTGCCACATCCTCCGTTTAGGGTTGGGCGTATGAACGACATGCTGGATCTGCTCGAATCGGCGGCGCGCTCGGCGGCCGGGTACTTGGACGGACTGCGCGACGAGCCGGTCTGGCGGGCCACTCCGGCGGCGCTGCGGGCTGAGCTGGCCGACCAGGGCCTTCCGGATTCGGGCCTCGACCAGGCCGAGCTCCTCGAGCGCATCGAGCGGCAGGTGCTCGCCTATCCGATGGGCAACGGGCATCCGGCCTTCTTCGGCTGGGTCAACGCGGCGCCGCACCCGGCCGGGATCGCGGGCGCGCTGCTCGCGGCGGCGGTCAACCCGTCCTCCGCGGGTGGCGACCACGCGGACGTGTACCTGGAACGGGCGGTGGTGCGCTGGATCGCCGAACTCGTCGGCTTCCCGCACGAGCCGGGGGCCGGACTGCTGACCTCGGGCGCCTCGATGGCGACGATCGTGGCGATCGGCGCGGCGCGGCAGCGTGCGCTGGCGCGGGCGGGGTGGGACGTGCGCGAACGCGGCCTGGCCGGCGCGCCGCGGCTCACCGCGTACGCCACGGCCGAGGTGCATTCCTGCGTGGGCAAGGCGATCGAGCTGCTCGGGATCGGCAGGGCGAACCTGCGCGTGGTGGCGGACGACGGCGCGGGGCACCTCGATCCAGCCGCGCTGCGGGCCGTGATCGCGGCGGACCGGGCGGCCGGAGTGCTGCCGTTCCTCGTGGTCGGCTCGGCGGGGACGGTCACCACGGGCGCGGTCGATCCGTTGCGGGAGATCGCGAGCGCCTGCGCCGAATCAGGGCTCTGGTTCCACGTGGACGGCGCGTACGGGGCGTTCGGCGTGCTGGATCCGGTGATCGCGCACCGGTACGCCGGGATCGAGCTGGCCGACTCGGTCGCGCTGGATCCGCACAAGTGGCTGCAGGTTCCGGCGGGCGTCGGCTGCCTGCTGGTACGCGACCGCGGGCAGTTGCGCGAGTCGTTCTCGCTGGTGCCGCCCTATCTGCGCGACGAGTCGGGCGATCCGCTCGGCTGGTACAGCGAGTACGGGATCGAACAGACCCGGCCGTTCCGCGCGCTGCCGGTGTGGGCGGCGTTGGCGGCACGCGGGCGCGACGGCGTCGCCGCGGACATCACGGCGTGCACGAGCGCGGCGCGGCTGCTCGACGAGCTCGTGGCGAAGGACGCGGACTTCGAGGTGGCGGCGGAGACAGAGGTCTCCATCGTCGCGTTCCGCTACCGCCCCGCCGGGATCGACGACGCCGAGGCGGACCGGATCACCCGCGGCCTCGCGACCGCGATCCAGGCGCGGGGCAAGGTCTTCGTCACCGACTCGGTCTTCGGCGGACGCCCGGTGCTGCGCGCGTGCCTGATCAATCCGGCGGTCGGCGAGGCGGAGCTGCGGCTGCTGCTGGACGAGGCGCGGGCGGCCGCGGCCGGGCCGGCCACGTCACGCGGATAACGCTGCGGAAACGAGCTGAGCACGGCGGTTCACTACGCAGCCTGAGTGTCTCCACCCCGTACTACGCTGTCGGACGTGCTTCGACTGGGTGGGGACGATCCGGAGCGCCTTGGGCCGTACCGGCTCAAGGCGGTCATCGGCGACGGCGGCATGGGCCGGGTGTACCTGGCCACCTCGCCGGCCGGCCGCGCCGTCGCGGTCAAGGTCATCGGCCCCGGCCTGGCCGATCAGCCGGGCTACCGGGAGCGTTTCGCCCGCGAGGCGCGGGCCGCGATGTCGGTGTCAGGCCTCTACACGGCCAGCGTCGTGGACGCGGACACCGCGGGTGAGCGTCCTTATCTCGCGACCGAGTACGTGCCCGCGCCCTCGCTGGCCGAGTCGGTGGCCGAGACCGGGCCGCTGCCCGCCGCGACGGTGTTCGCGCTGGCCGGAGGAATGGCCGAGGCGCTGACCGCGATCCACCGCGCGGGCCTGGTGCACCGCGACGTCAAGCCGCACAACATCCTGCTGGCCGCGGACGGCCCGGTGGTCATCGACTTCGGCATCGCGGTGGGCGACGGTCCCGCGCTGACGGCCGTGGGGATGATCGTGGGAACGCCCGGCTACCTCGCCCCCGAGGTGCTGCGCGGCAAGGACCCGAGCCCCGGCTCCGACGTGTTCTCGCTGGGCTGCGTGCTGGTCTACGCGGCGCGCGGCACCGGCCCGTACGGCACCGGCGACCCGCTCGCCATCGCGCAGCGCGCGGCCACCGGCGAGGCGGACCTCAGCGGCGTGCCCGCGGACGTGAAGGCGCTCGTGACGCCGATGCTGCACCGGGATCCGGCGCTGCGGCCGAGCCCGGCGCAGCTGTTGCAGCACGTGTCGCTGTCCTCGAACGCCGTGCTGCACGACGGCCAGTGGCTGCCGGTCGGAGTCAGGGGGCTGCTGAGCCGCCGCAAGCAGGAGCTGCAGCAGGCGCTGAGCGGGGTGGCCACCCCTCCGGGGATGGACCCGACCGCGACCGAGGCACCGCCGCCCGCCGCGCCGTACGCGGCTCCGGGAGCCGGGCCGACCCGACCCGCGGCACCGCAAGCAGCTCCGCAAGCGCAGTACGCGGCGCCGCATCTGGCCCCTCCGAACGCGCCGCAACCCGGATACCGGCCGAATCCCACCCCGACGAACCCGAACGACTTCGCCTCGTTGCACGGGCCCACCCCGCCCCCGCCGCCAGCCCGCCGCTCGCGCACCGGATTCTTCGCCCTGCTCGGCATCGGCGGCGCGGCGGTGATGGCCGCGGCGATCGCGACGGTGCTGATTCTGAGCAGCAGGAACGACGGCAGCACGAACACCGCGTCTGGCGGCCACTCGACCGGAGCAAGCGTGCAGGCCGCCGCGAAGACGAGCGCCGCGACCGGCAGCACGTCGGACTCCGCATCGGACACCTCGTCGCCCGAGAGCACGGATTCGGACTCGGTCTCGATGAGCAGCTCGGGCTCCTCGGGCAATGCGGTGCTGAGCTACAAGCCCGGCACGTACTCGGAGAACCAGCAGATCGCCGCGGACGCGTTCAATGACACGGTCACCCTGTCCAGCATCACCGTGAACAGCGACGGCAGCATCACGGTGAAGCTCACGTACACCGATGAGGAACCCGGCGACTGGACGTGCGCCTACGAGACCGCTGACGAGGCCTCGATGCAGATCAACTCGGATGCCACGGACGTGTCCACCGGGAACGACTGCACGAAGGACCCGGACTACACCTGGTACATGTCCACGGGCCAGTCGGTCAGCGCCAACACTTATTTCTCGCAGGCGCCCGAGGGCAGCGGCACGTGGACCTTCACCCTCGACAACGACGAGTTCAAGGGCAGCGTCAGCGGCATCTCGATCCCGACGCAGTGACGCCGCGGTGGACGCCACAATGGAGTCGTGACGACTAGCCCGAGTACCGCTTCCGGCCGCGACCTCGACGGCCCCGACTTCACGCCCGAGCAGTACGCGCGCTCGAAGGCCAGGAAACGGGCCACCGCCCCGGTGCGCTACACGTCGCTCGCCGTCGATCTCGCGGCCCTCTGCGTCCTCGGATTCACGGCCGCAGGCAGCGACCTGGTGCATGCGGCCGGGAAGCCGGCCGGGGGCGGCTGGATCGCGACGGCACTGCTCGGCGCGGTGGCGCTGCGCGTGGTGCTGTGGCTGCTCGACCTGCCGTTCTCGCTCTGGCGCGAGCGGATCAACAAGGAGTGGGGGCTGAGCACGCGCACCCGGAAGCTTTACTGGCTCGACGCGCTCCGCGGCTTCCTGCTCAGCGCGATCCTGTTCGCGGCCGTCTCCCTGGGCTTCTTCGCGATCACCCGCACGGCGCCCGGCAGCTGGCCGCTGATCGCCGGGGCGGGCGGCGTGGTCCTCGTCTTCGTGCTCTCCTTCCTGCTTCCGGTGGTGATCGAGCCGATCTTCAACAAGTTCCGGCCGCTGGAGGAGGGCGAGCTGCGCGACCGGCTGACGGAGCTGGCCGCGGCGGCGGGCGTCAAGGTCCAGGACGTGCTCGTCTGCGACGCGTCGAAGCGGACGACGGCCGACAACGCGTACGTCTCCGGCTTCGGCGGGACGCGCCGGATCGTGCTGTGGGACACCACGATCGAGCACTGCGACACCGCCGAGATCGCCAGCGTCGCCGCGCATGAGCTCGGCCACGCCAAGCGGCAGGACGTGCTGACCGGTACGGCGTTCGGCGCGGTCGGCACGATCGTCTCGGTGGCCGTACTCGGCTGGGCGCTCGGCCGGGAGCCGTTGCGGCACGCGGCGAACGTGGCCGGCGCCCAGGACCCGCGCGCCATCGCCCTCGTCCTGGCGATCGCCACCGTGCTCGGCATGGTCGGCGGGCCGCTGCTGAACGCCTACAGCAGGCGGATCGAGCGCCGCGCGGACCAGTTCAGCCTCGACGTCACCCGCGACCCGGCGGCCATGGTCGGCACCTGGCGCCGCCTCGGCGTACGCAACATCGCGGACCTCGACCCGCACCCGCTGAGCGTCCTGCTGTTCGCCACCCACCCGCCGATCCCGGAGCGTCTTGCGCACGCCCGGAATTGGGCGGCGCGCAACGGTACCGGCCGGTAGCCCGCAACGACCTCCGAGCCCCGTGGCACCCTCGTGGCAGCCGGATCGCTCACAGCGAACACCCCTCGGGAACACCACCCCGCACCGGCAAGTTGAGCAAGGCAGACTCAACTTTGCCGCCGGGCCGAGAGACCCGGAAGCCGACCGAGGGAGCAAGCTCCATGGCGATCACGTCCACCACCAAGGCTCTGCCCGTGCTGCCGCTCGATGACGAAGTCGTGCTGCCGGGCATGGTCGTGCCGCTGGACCTGAACGAGAAAGACGTGCGGGCCGCGATCGACGCGGCGCGCCTGGACCCGGACGCGGGCGAGCATCCGGAGCTGCTGCTGGTGCCACGCCCCGACGGGCAGTACGCCGCGTACGGCACGCTGGCGGTGATCGAGCAGGTCGGACGGCTGCGCGGCGGGCAGCCTGTGGCCGTGGTGCGCGGCACCCGGCGGGCCAAGATCGGGCGCGGGACGACCGGTCCCGGCGCCGCACTGTGGGTCGAGGCGGAGATCCGTCCCGAGCCCGCCGCCGTGGGCCGCGCGACCGAGCTGGCCGAGACCTACCGCGAGACCGCGATCAAGATCCTGCAGCAGCGCGGCGCCTTCCAGGCCGTCGACGCGGTCCGGCAGATCCAGGACCCGTCCGCGCTGGCCGACTCGGCGGGCTACGCGCCGTACCTGACGCTTCCTCAGAAGCTGCAGCTGCTGGAGGCCACGGACGTCGCGGCCCGGCTCGAGCTGCTCGTCGAGTGGTCCCGCACGCACCTGACCGAGATGGACGTCAACGAGTCCATCCGCAAGGACGTGGACGAGGGCCTGGAGAAGCAGCAGCGGCAGTTCCTGCTGCGCAAGCAGCAGGAGGCGATCCGCAAGGAGCTCGCCGAGATCGAGGGCCGGCCGGCCGACGAGAGCGAGGACTACCGCGCCCGGGTCGAGGCCGCGGACCTGCCCGAGAAGGTGCGCGAGGCCGCCCTCAAGGAGGTCGAGAAGCTCGAGCGCGGCAGCGACCAGAACCCCGAGACGAGCTGGATCCGCACCTGGCTGGACACGGTCCTCGACCTGCCCTGGAACAAGCGTTCCGAGGACGCCTACGACCTGCCCGGCGCCCGCGCCGTGCTGGACGCGGACCACGCCGGCCTCGACGACGTGAAGCAGCGCATCGTCGAGTACCTGGCCGTGCGCAAGCGGCGCGAGGAGCGCGGCCTGGCCGCGGTCGGCGGACGGCGCTCCGGCGCGGTGCTGGCCCTGGTCGGCCCGCCCGGAGTCGGCAAGACCTCGCTCGGCGAGTCGGTGGCCCGCGCGATGGGACGCTCGTTCGTGCGCGTCGCGCTCGGCGGCGTCCGGGACGAGGCGGAGATCCGCGGCCACCGGCGCACGTACGTCGGCGCGCTGCCCGGCCGGATCGTGCGCGCGATCAAGGAGGCCGGCTCGATGAACCCGGTCGTGCTGCTCGACGAGATCGACAAGGTCGGCGCGGACTACCGGGGCGACCCGTCCGCCGCGCTGCTCGAGGTGCTCGACCCGGCGCAGAACCACACCTTCCGGGACCACTACCTCGAGGTTGATCTGGATCTGAGCGACGTCGTGTTCCTGGCGACGGCGAACGTGCTCGAGTCGATCCCCGGGCCGCTGCTCGACCGGATGGAGCTGGTCCGCCTGGACGGCTACACCGAGCAGGAGAAGGTGACGATCGCCCGCGACCACCTGCTGCCCCGTCAGCTGGAGCGGGCCGGACTCACCGTCGAGGAGGCCGCCATCGAGGACGGCGCGCTGCGCCGGATCGCGGCCGAGTACACCCGCGAGGCGGGCGTGCGCGACCTGGAGCGCTCACTGGCGCGGATCCTGCGCAAGGCGGCGGCCAAGACCGCGGTCGGCGAGCTCGAACTGCCGGTGCGGGTGACCGAGACCAACCTGCCGGACTTCCTCGGCCGCCCGCGGCACACGCCGGAGAGCGCCGAGCGCACGGCGGTGCCGGGCGTGGCCACCGGGCTCGCGGTGACCGGCGCGGGCGGCGAGGTGCTGTTCGTGGAGGCGTCGCTGGCCGACCCGGAGACGGGCTCGACCGGAGTGACGCTGACCGGCCAGCTGGGCGACGTGATGAAGGAGTCGGCGCAGATCGCCCTCTCCTACCTGCGTTCGCACGGCGCGGAGCTCGAACTGCCGGTGGGCGACCTGAAGGATCGCGGCGTCCACGTGCACGTGCCCGCGGGCGCGGTGCCGAAGGACGGTCCGAGCGCCGGCGTCACGATGGTGACGGCGCTGGGTTCGCTGCTCTCCGGCCGTCCGGTGCGCTCGGAGGTCGCGATGACCGGTGAGGTCTCGCTGACCGGCCGGGTGCTGCCGATCGGCGGCGTCAAGCAGAAGCTGCTGGCCGCGCAGCGCGCCGGGGCCACGGTCGTGCTGCTGCCGCAGCGCAACGAGCCCGACCTGGACGACGTGCCGACCGAGGTGCGCGAGGCGCTGGAGATCCACCTGGTCTCCGACGTGCGCGAGGTGCTGAACCTGGCGCTGGCCCCGGCCACCTCCACGGCTCCGGAGCGCGTCGCCGCCTAAGGCGGTCCGTCGCTCGCCCCGGAGAATCGGGCAGAGCCCGGCGCGGGCCTGAGAAAACCTCAGGCTTCCGCGTCGGGCTCTTCGGTCTCGCCCTCGGTCTCCGCCCGATCGGGGGTGGAGTCCGAGGGCTTGATCACGACGAATCCGGAACTGAGATCGATCGGTCCGCGACCCGGCTCGGAGGGCGACTCGACTTCGCGGGTGTGCTCGAGGCGCTCCTGCTCGTCGACGCGGTGCCGCTCGCCGGGGCTGAACAGCTCGAAGAAGATACTCACGATTCCACGCTACCCTGCCGCGCCCGTGGTTCCTACCGGTAGGCGGTCACGGAACACGGCGAGGGCTCCCGTCGTCATCTCGGTGTCCGTGCGGTTATGCGGTGGTGCCGCCGGCGTAGTCCGAGCTGAACTGGTTCTCGACCACGGTCTCGGCGGCGGTGTCGTTCAGGATGATGCCGAGCTCGCGGTTCGCGGTGAGCGAGTTGGAGGTCCAGTTCATCGAACCGATCTCGACCGCGGCGTCGGACAGGCCGTAGTCGGCGATGACGGCCTTGGCGTGGATGTAGTAGCCGGTGCTGCTGGAGTAGCCGACGACCGTGCCGCCCGCGTTCTCGATCTCGGAGACCTCGGACGAGTAGTCGGACGGGTCCTCGACCACGACGCGGACGGTGACGCCCGCCTCGGCCCGCGCCACGACCGCGTTCACCAGCGCGGTGTCGCTGAACTCCTCCTCCTCGACGTCCAGGGTGGAGGTGGCGCCGTTGATGATCGACAGGAGACGGGACTGCGCGTCGGTGGGCGACCAGAGCAGGTTGTCGCCGTCGCCCGGGGTGATGGCCGTGTTGGCGTAGTCGGCGTTGAAGACCTTCTCGATCGCGGCCACGTCGTTGGCATCGGTGTCGATGACGCCGTAGTCGCAGCTGGTCGTGTAGTACTTCGAGGTCAGGTTGCCGGTGAGGATCATCGACTGGTCGCCGTCGATGGTGATGGTCTTCTGGTGGGTGTACGTGAAGCGCGAGGTGTTGGACTCGACCACGCCGACACCGGCCGCCTTGAGCTTCGAGATGGCGGAGGCGTTGTACGAGGCGTGCTGGCCGTCCAGGACGACGCGGACGGTGACGCCGGCCTTCTCCTGGGCGACCAGGTCGTTGACCGCGGTGGTGTCGACGAGCTCGTACATCGTCATGTCGATGCTCGTGGTGGCCGAGTTGATGAAATCGTAGATCGTGGGCTCGGTGGCCGAGCTGGTGTTGAACACGAAAGCGGTGTACGGGTCGGTCGCGGCGTGCGCCGGGATGGCGGCGAACGCGGTGGCCGCGGCGAGGCCACAGACGAGAGCGGACTTGGATATCGCGCGGGCGTGCATGGTTCAGACTCCTTCAGCGGTTGTGCCGTGCCTGTGGGTAGTAGGCGCGGATCCCGTATTAGGGGGCGGCTCCAGAGCATCACGGCCCCCTGAATGAGAACACTGAATCCAGATGGAGTCGCCATGTCGGCTGAGTAACGATTCTGTGAATCAGGTACCGAAGTGTTGACTTCTGCGATACGCTGCAAAGTTAAGCCTCTACCCAGATGGAGATATGCGGGGCCCAAATCCGGGCATAGCAATAGAAACAGGCCCCTCAGCAGCCTGAGAGGCCTTGGGCGGAACAAGGAGTCCGTCAGGACCCTGCGGCGCCGCGCAACGGCCAGCCGCGGCGCACCCGGCGATCCCAGGCGCGTCGGGCGCGACCCACGGCCCCGGCGTCGGCCTCCGGGGCCACGCCCGAGGAGGTGAAGGTCGCGGTGACGGTGGTGCCGGCGCGGTAGCGGGGGGCGCGCACGATCAGCGAATCGGCCAGCTCGCGGGCGATGAACAGTCCGCGGCCGCCCTCGGCGTCGAGGTCGGCCTCGACCTCGTCCCGATCCGGCACGCCGAGCCCGCGCCACTTCCCGGCGTCCTTGACCGTGCACTCCACGGCGGTGCCAGCCGGCGTCGGCTTGCGGCAGAGCACCACCTGGACCGGGCCGCTGCCGTGCCGCAGCGCGTTGCCCGCCAGTTCGCTGATCACCAGCGCCGCGTCGCCCGCGCGCTCGGACAGGCCCCAGCGTTCGAGCGCTCCGACCGTCAACCGCCGGGCCTCCGCCAGCGCGGCGGGGGCGGTCAGTTCGGTGACCACCAAGCCCAACATCACCTGGGGACTGATAGAGCGCACGGAACGCACGCCCATGGCCGAGACCAAGACTCGGCGCGCTATGCGGCTTGACTGACGCGCCACGGTTGTTCCACTCCAGCGGGCTCGAAACGGTTCAGTTCTGGGCCGTACCAAATACGGACCGTCGCCGCTCCACAGCCACCGTCATCCCTTGCGCCGCACTCGCCACAGGATGGTCGGCCTCTTCGCGAAAAGGCGATCCACGCACCCGCCGCCTCGGGTACTCTCCGCGTCCACACCCTCACTCGCTGCTCACATAACCGCAGGTCACAGCGGGGGGCCGGGTGAAAAACACGGACCTTGGTACGGACCGAAGCGTATCGGCCGGAGCCTTGGTCCGATACCCCCTCGGCATCACAAAATAGGTGCGGCCCGGTGTGCGCCGCGGACAAGAGCACCCCGGCGCGCATGTGCGCACGTCTGTTGCGCGCCCGCGCGCCGCCCGGCGACTCCCGTGACGTTCTCAGCTCACTGCGACGAGTTGGACGAACCGGACGACGAGGAGCCGGTCTCGTAGGAGGGGTTCGCGGTGACGCACTCGCCGGTGGTCGCCGCGTTCTCCTCGTACGAGTCGCTGGGCACCGAGATCACCGCGGTCGCCGAGTAGCTGCTGTTCGTCGTCGAGTAGGTCGATCCCGAGGTCCAGTCGGTGCCGATGGTCAGCACGAGCGTGGTGCCGGTGCCGGTCTCCTTGAGCGCCGAGGACGGCAGGTCGAGGTCGGTGGCGAGCTCCTTGGCGGCGCTCGCCTCCTTGGCCGCGTAGACGAGCGTCGTCGAGGACTGCGTCGCGGTGGCGTCGCTGCCCGCGGTGTAGACGAAGCCGTCCTGGAAGACCTGCTCCTGCACCGTCTGGTAGCGCTTCGTGGTCCCGGAGGCGTTGACGACGTCCACGTGCATCGGGTGCGTCCTGGCCGCGGCCAGCTCGGAGGCGTTGGGCGAGGCCGACACCGAGGACGAGGACGAGGACGAGGAGGTCGTCGAGGTCGAGGCGCCGGATGAGGCGCTGGAACTGGAGGACGCGCTGGCCGACGCGCTCGCCGAGGGCGTGGCGCTCGAGTCCGCCGAGGTCGAGGCCGTGGCGGACGCCGCGGACCCGGACTCGGACGAGCTCGTGAAGGACTTGTCCTGCGCGATGGCCTGGAAGACCCCCGCCGCGTCCGACGAAACCTCGACCCGGTCCTGGTAGCTCGCGTCGTTCTCGTCGGTGTCCTGCTGCCAGGGCATGGTCAGGAAGGTCACCCGGTCCGAGTCCACCTCGCCGAAGTCCTCGCCGAGGCTGAGCAGCGCGGTGGCGCTGTCGAGGCCGTTGTCGACCGTCGTGTACTTGGTGACCGTCTCGGCGATGGACTGCAACTCGCTGAGGTTTGTAAGCGTGGCGCTGGCCTTGGCCTTGCGCAGCAGCGAGGACAGGAAGATGTGCGTGGCCTGCTCGCGGCCGAGGTCGGAGCCGTCGTAGAAGGCGTCGCGGGTGCGCAGGAACTCCAGCGCCTGCTCGCCCTCGACGTTCGTGGTGCCCGCGCCGATGGTCAGGCCGGAGTTCGGGTCGTGCACGGCCGCCGAGACGCAGACCGGGACGCCGCCGAGCTCGTCCGAGAGGTCGACGACGCCGGAGAAGTCGAACTCGATGTAGTGGTCGATGGTGATGCCGGTGAGGTCGTAGATCGCCGCGACCTGGCAGGACGCCCCGTACTGCAGCGCGCTGTTGATCATTCCGCGACCGCCGCCGGCGCAGGCGGGCAGCGAGGTCTCGGTGTCGCGCGGGATGGACAGCACGGTGACGTTGCTCCGGTCGGCGGACAGGTGCACGATCATCTCGCTGTCCGCGTTCGCGCCGGAGCCGCAGTCGCCGCCGAGGCCGCAGTCCGCGGCGGTGTCCCGGGTGTCCGAGCCGATCAGCAGGATGTTCATCGCCGAGCGGCCGTAGGCGTCCACCGACTCGGCGGGCTCGGTGAACCCGGCCGGCAGCAGCGCGGTGTGCTTGAGGTTGTGCGTCAGGTGCTGGATGTCCCAGGCGGCGTAGCCGAAGATGGCGGCCGCGCCGAGAGCCGTGGTCGCGGTGAGCGAGAGCAGCACGAGCTTGATCCGGCGACGGCGGCGGGCGCGGCGCTCGCGGTTGAGGACGCGGGCGCGGTCCATGGACGCGGCGGCCTCGGCGAGGGAGAACTCGGCGGGGCCGCCCTCGGCCCCCGGCTCGACGGGAAGGACCGGAACGACAACGTTGACGCCGCTCTGATCTGCGGTGTCGGACGCGCCGTCCGGCTCGGCGAAATCGATCGGCTCGAGTTCCCTCGTCGTCTCGGCGGGCGCCGGCTCGGCGGCTTCGAATAACGCGGAGGCATCGTCAGTACCCTCATTCGCCACCGATTCGCCGGGCCCGGGTATCGAAGGTATGTCACCCTCGATCCGCTCGGTCTCCTGCGTGACCGGCTCCTCGGACTCATCCCGCCCGGGCCCGCTGACCACGTCCGCCATCGCGTTCTCACCCACGTCCGTTCCGCCGGCACACGACTGGCCGACCCACCGTCGGCCTGTGCTCGACTACGGATATCGACGTCCGAGCCAGACCAATGGTTGCGAATTCGAGTTAAGAAGTCGCTTAACATGTTAAACGCGGGTGAAGAGCCGATCACGTAGCAGGGCCAGCAGGGCGATCGAGACCGCGAGCAGCACCAGGCTGAGCACGATCGCGGACTGCGGGTCGTCCTGGAAGGCGAGATAGACGGCCAGCGGCATGGTCTGGGTGGTGCCGGGAAAGTCGCCGGCGAAGGTGATGGTCGCGCCGAACTCGCCGAGCGCCCTGGCCCAGGAGAGCACCGCCCCGGCGCCGATGGCCGGGAGCAGGTTGGGCAGCGTGATCCAGCGGAAGATCTGCCAGCGCCCGGCCCCGCTGGTGGCCGCGGCCTCCTCGAGCGAGGGGTCGAGCGCGTGCAGCGCCGTCTCCACGGAGATGACGAGGAAGGGCAGCGCGACGAAGGTCTCGGCCATGATCACGCCCTGCGTCGTGAACGGCAGGGTGATGCCGAACCAGCGGTCCAGGTAGATGCCGAGGATCCCGTTGCGGCCGAAGACCAGCAGCAGCGCCATGCCGCCGACCACCGGCGGCAGCACCAGCGGCACGGCGACCAGGGAGCGGGCCACGCCCCGACCCGGCATGTCGGTGCGGGCCAGCAGCCAGGCCAGCGGCACGCCGAGGACGATGCTGAAGCCGGTGGCCGCGGTGGCGCACTCCAGCGAGAGCCGGAGCGCGGTCCACGTGTCGGTCGCGGCGATGTCCGCCGTCAGCCGGCTCCACGGCGTGCGCACCAGCAGCCCGACCACCGGCAGCACCAGGAAGGCGAGGCCGAGCAGCGAGGGCAGCAGCAGCGCGACCGGGGCGCGGCCCTGCTTCAGCCGCCGTCCCGGTCGCCGCTTCTCGGGGGCCCGCTGGATCACGGAGCCTGGAATCCCGCCTTGAGCAGGTACTGCTCGCTGGACGGGGACAGGATGTAGGTCACGAAGGCCTGCGCGAGGCTCGCGTTCGTCGAGCCCTTGAGCACGTCGATCGGGTACGAGTTGACCGCGTCGGAGGCGGTGGAGAAGACCACGCCCTCGACCTTGTCGCCCGCGCCGACGATGTCGCTGTGGTAGACCAGCGCCGCGTCCACCTCGCCGAGCTCGACCTTGGTCAGCGCGCCGGTGACCTCGGTCTCGTAGGTGACCGGGGTCAGCTTGACCTTCGCGGCGGCAAGCGCCTTGACGGCCGCCGAGCCGCAGGGCACGGTCGCGGCGCACTCGGCGACCTTGATGCCGGACTTGGCCAGGTCGGCCAGCGTCTTGATGCCCTTGGGGTTGCCCGGCGGGACCGCGATCTCCAGCGTGTTCTTGACGAAGACGGTCGGGGTGCCGGTGGTGTTCCCGGCCTTCTCGACCGTCTCCATGGTGGACTGGTTGGCCGAGGCGAACACGTCGGCCGGGGCGCCCTGGTCGATCTGCGCGGCGAGTGTGTCGCTGCCGGCGAAGGAGAACTTGACCGTGGTGCCCGGGTGGTCCTTCTCGAAGGTGGCGGCCAGCGCGGTGAAGCTCTTCTGCAGCGAGGCCGCGGCGAACACGGTGATGGTGCCGGACAGCGCGGCGCTGCTCGCGGACGCGGAGCTCGAGGCGCCGGACGAGGTGGTCGAGGACGAGGAGCAGCCGGCCAGGGCGGCCCCGGCGAGCGCCAGGGCGGCGGCCGCGGCGGGCACGCGCAGGCGGGTGCGGGCGAGGGTGGACATCAGGGTTCGATCCGTTCCACGACGACATTGGTTGACTTGACTACGGCGACCGAGAGCACGCCGGGCTCGAGGCCCAGCTCGTCCGCGGCCTCGCGGCTCATCAGCGACACGATCTTGTGCGGCCCGGCCTGCATCTCGACCTGGGCCATCACCCCGTCGCGCACGACCCGGGTGACGATCCCGCGCATCCGGTTGCGGGCCGAGGAGATCGCGCCGTAGCGCTCCTGCATCTCGGTGTCCGCCAGGGTCGCCGCGAACGCCGCCAGGTCGGGCCCGGCGATGGTGCGGTGTCCCGCGGCCTCGCCGTCCCTGCGGTGCGCGGGCAGGCGGCCCGCGTCGATCCACCGCCGGACGGTGTCCGCGCTGACCCCGAGCAGCTCGGCGGCCTCGCCGATCCGGAAAGCTCGCGTTTGCGTCACAACTAGGACTCTAGTGCCAGCAGTTGCCAGTTTTATCGGCGCAACCGGCCGCAATTGCGGGTTGTTATACTTTCGATGCGGCTTCGAACACGCTCCGTATCGATCACGGGGTGGAGATCCGCCAAATCAGTGGACGCCCGCACCCCGGGTGCCGGATCATGGCTGTCCATGACCATGACCGAGAACGGGGCCGCGGCGGCCACCGAACTGCTGCGCGGGTTCGCCGGAGCGGCCTCGGGACGCGGCGCCGGCGAGCCGCCTTCGCGCAGGCCGTGGGTGGAGTGGGGCTCGGCGGACGACGGGGTGGACGTCGTCACCGTCTGCCAGTTCCTGTTCCTCGCCGCCTTCGCCGAGGGCCGCGAGCCGCACGCCCATCTGATCGGGGTCAAGTCGTTCCGGCGCGGCGACTGGCGGCTGCCGGACGGGGCCGAGGTCCGGCGCGAGGCGCGGACCGGGCAGCGGGCGCTGTACGCCGCCGGCGAGGGCTGGAGCGTGTACATCCAGCGCTACTACCCCGGCCACGGCGTGGTGATCGTGACCGCGCAGAGCAACGAGGACGCGGAGCGGATCGCCAAGCAGGCGGCGAAGCTGGTGCGCCGCCGGGTGAAGGAGCAGGACGACCGGGTCAGCCTCGGCTTCTGGCACGCCTCGGCGAACGGCGCGGTCAACCAGGAGCGGGCGATCGAGGCGCAGGAGTGGACGGACCTGCGGCGCAACTATTCGGCGCCGGTGGCCGAGCAGCTGGAGAAGCTGATGGCGCTGCGCGCCGAGGACGTCAACGGCAAGCTGATCCTGCTGCACGGGCCGCCCGGCACCGGCAAGACGACCGCGCTGCGGGCGCTCGGCCGCTCGTGGCGCAAGTGGTGCCGCACGGACTGCGTGCTCGACCCGGAGCGGCTGCTGAGCGAGCCCGGCTACCTGCTCGAGGTCGTGATGGGCGAGAACCGCGGGGACCGGCGCTGGCGGCTGCTCATCCTCGAGGACTGCGACGAGCTGATCCGCGGCGAGGCGAAGGCCACCGCCGGACAGGCGCTGTCCCGGCTGCTGAACCTGACCGACGGGCTGCTCGGCCAGGGCCAGAACATCCTGGTGGCGATCACCACCAACGAGCCGCTGGACCGGCTGCACCCGGCCGTCGTGCGCCCGGGCCGCTGCCTGGCGCAGATCGAGGTGGGCCCGCTGGGCCAGGCCGAGGCCGCCGACTGGCTCGGCACCGGAGAGCAGGTCGCGCGGGCGACGACGCTGGCCGAGCTCTACGCGCTCAAGGCCGGGCGCGAGGGCTTCGGCACGATCACCGCCGAGCCCTCGACCGGGCAGTACCTCTGAGCGGTTCGCGACGCTACGAGGCGGGGACCTTGAGCGTGGTGCCGCAGTCCTTGGCGACGAGCGGCGCGTCCTTCTTGAGCGCGGCCAGGTCCTTCGTCGGCGACTGGTGCTGGCCGGGGTCGCCGTAAATGGTGCCGGCGTCCGTCGCCAGGTTGTCGACGTCGTAGGCGAGCTGGAAGTCCCGGTTGCCGGTGAGCGCGTTGTACAGCGAGGTGCTCAACTTGCCGTACGGCGCATAGTTGATCTTGATGATGCTGGTCTTGCGGCCGGCGCCGGTCTCCTTGACGGTGACGCTGTAAGCCTTCCGCCCGAACACGGCCCACCCGGACTCGACCTTCCCGCACACGGCGGAGTGCACGGACGTGCTGTCCGCGGCCGGCCCGGCGGCCACGGCGACGGCGGGCGCCGCGGCGTCCGTGCCGTCGCAGCCGGCGAGCGCGAGCACGGCCGGCAGCGTCAGCGCGGCCAACGCCAGCCGCGCGCGGTGGCGGGCGAACGGTCGTGCTGGTGCGGTGTCCTGAGACACGGTCTAGCCCCCTCGTCGGAAGATCCGCCCGATCGGCCGGGCTTCAAAGTACCTTCAGCATTCACAGACGCCGGACCGAATCAACGGGGTTGCGCCCTACTTCCCCTGCAGCAGGACGTACCCGTAGCAGGCGATGGTCTGCGCGTCCCTGATCGTGCCGTCGCGCATCATCTTCTCGAGATCGCGGCGGCTGAACCAGCCGTGCCGCATGTCCTGCTCCTCGTGCTCCCGGTCGAGCTCGCCGTGCGTGAGCTCGGAGGCCAGGTAGACGTGGCCGGACTGGGAGGAGAAGCCGGGCACGCACCACAGCTCGCCGAGCAGGTCCCACCGGCCCGCGGTCAGCCCCGTCTCCTCGAGCAGCTCCCGCCGCGCGAGCTCCATCGGGTCGCCCATCCGGCGATCCGGGTAGGTGCCCATCGGGAACTCCCAGGAGCGCTCGCCGACCGGGTAGCGGTACTGCTCGACCAGCCAGAAGCCGTCGTTCTCGTACGGCACGACGACGACGTAGTTGCCCTTGTCCACCACGCTGTAGATGCCCGGCGAGCCGTCCGCGCGCTCGATCGCGTCCTCGCGCACGCTCATCCACGGGTTCTCATACACCACCCGGCTCGAAACGGTCTTCATGTCGGCCACGCCGTGCTCTCCGGCGCTCGTCTCGTCAGCGATCACGGGGCCACGCTATCGGTTCGTCGGCCGACTGGCGCTCTCGGCCGAGTGCGGGTTAGGTGGGAGTCGGCCCAAGAATCCTCAATGGAGAGGCAGTGCCATGAAAGTGACAGAGAACTTCCCGGGCTCGCCCTGCTGGGCGCAGCTCGGCACCACGGATCCGGAGGCCGCGCAGCGCTTCTACGGCGGGCTGTTCGGCTGGACGGCCGAGACCGACCCGAATCCGGAGGCCGGCGGCTACACCATCTTCTCGCTGAACGGCAGCCCCTCGGCCGCCGTCGCCCCGCTGATGGATCCGCGCCAGCCGGTGCGCTGGATCCTGTCCTTCTCGACCACCGACATCGACTCGGCCACCGAGACCGCGCAGAAGGCGGGCGCGCAGGTCTGGATGGGCCCGATGGACGTGATGGGCATCGGCCGCTGGGCCATGCTCAGCGACCCGGCCGGCGCGGCCTTCTCGCTCTGGCAGGCCGCCGGGTTCGCCGGCTTCGGCGTGGTCGACGAGCCGGGCGCGTTCGGCTGGATCGACCTGGCCACCCGGGACGTCGAGGGCGCGCTGCGCTTCTACACGGACGTCTTCGGCTGGCGGGTGTGGCCCTCGGACGAGTATCCGATGGTGGGTCTGGCCGACACGATGTTCGGCGGCGCGATGGACATGGGCGAGATGTTCCCGGCGGACACGCCCGCGCACTGGAACCCGTACTTCGTGGTCGCCGACGTGGACGCATCGGCGGCCAAGGCGCGCGAGCTCGGCGGCGAGGTGCTGCACGCGGCCGAGGACGTGCAGATGGAGGACGGCCCGCGGATCGCGGTGCTGCGCGACCCGCAGGGCGGCACCTTCGGGATCTTCAAGCCGCGCGGCTAGCCGAACTTGAGCGACCCGGCCGGGCCCGGAGCGGCGAACTGACGCCGCGTCGGACCCGGCCGGGTCTCAGGGTTCAGCTCACCGAGCTGTAGGCGACCACGCCGCGGCGGATCAGGCCGACCGCCTCGCGCGCCGCCTGCCGCACGCCCGAGTCCGGATCCGCGGCGGCCGCGTCGGCGATCTGGCCGAGCAGGTCGATCAGCTGCTTGCACCAGCGCACGAAGTCGCCCGCGGGCAGGCCGACCTCCTCGAGCACCGCCTCGAGCCGGTGCCCGGAGGCCCAGCGGAAGGCGGCCCAGGCGAAGCCGGTGTCCGGCTCGCGCTGGAAGTCGAGGTCGTAGTCGCCCTCCAGGTTGTGCGTCTCCGACCAGATCCGCAGGGTGCGCTCGATCGCCTCCCGGGCCGGGCCCTTGGGCACCCGCGGCGGCGGGGCGTCGTCGCTGTTCCTGGCCTCGTAGACGAGCAGCGAGGCGGCGCAGGCGAGCTCGGCCGCGTTCAGGCCGTCCCACACGCCCTCGCGCAGGCACTCGGCCGCGACCAGATCGAGCTCCGAGTAGATCCGGGCGAGCCGGCGGCCCGCATCCGTCACCCGTTCCCCTTCAAGGTAGCCGAGCACGGTGAGCACCGAGCAGACGCGGTCGAAGGTGCGCGCGATCGAGTTCGTGCGGCCCTGGACGCGCCGCTCCAGCTGCTCGGTGTCCCGCTGCAGCCGCCAGTACCGCTCGGCCCAGCGCGCGTGGTTCTCCCGGTCGTCGCAGCCGTGGCACGGGTGACGGCGCAGGGCCGCGCGCACCCGGGTGATCTCGGCGTCGTCCGCGGCCTCCGCGCGCTGCTTGCGCGGCCGGATCGCCTTGACGCCCTCGTCCCCCGCCTTGGTGCGCAGCGCCGAGGCGAGATCGCGGCGGGACTGCGGCGACTTCGGGTTGAAGCTCTTCGGGATGCGCATCCAGAACTGCGGCTCGACCGGCACCGGGAAGTCCAGCATGGTCAGCTGCACGACCTGCCGCTCGGCGGTGAGCACCACCGGGCGCGGGCCCTCCTTTCCGGTGTCAAGGCCCGGATCGAGCACCAGTGCAAGACCGGCGCGACGGCCCGAGGGCACGGTGATCACGTCGCCCGGCTTGAGCTTCTCGATCGCCGACGCGGCCGAGGCCCGGCGCGAGGTCGAGTTCAGCCGGGACAGCTCGGCCTCGCGGTCGGACAGCGCCCGGCGCAGCCCCGCGTACTCCTCGAAGTCGCCGAGGTGGCAGGTCATCGACTCCTTGTACCCGGTCAGCGCCTCGCTGTTGCGCCGCAGCTGGCGGGTCAGGCCGACCACCGCGCGGTCCGCCTGGAACTGCGCGAAGGAGCTCTCCAGCAGCGCGCGGGCGCGGGCGGTGCCGACCTGGCCGACAAGATTAACAGCCATATTATAGGACGGCTTGAAGGAGGAGCGCAGCGGATAGGTACGCGTCGAGGCGAGGCCGGCCAGCGCGCGCGGGTCGAGCCCGGGCCGGTAGAGCACGACCGCGTGCCCCTCGATGTCGATGCCGCGCCGTCCCGCGCGCCCGGTCAGCTGCGTGTACTCGCCCGGCGTGACGTCGACGTGCGCCTCGCCGTTCCACTTGACCAGGGACTCGAGCACCACCGAGCGGGCCGGCATGTTGATGCCGAGGGCCAGGGTCTCGGTCGCGAAGACCGCCTTGACGAAGCCCTGCACGAACAGCTCCTCGACGATCTCCTTGAAGGTCGGCAGCATGCCCGCGTGGTGCGCCGCGACGCCGCGCTCCAGCGCGTCGAGGAAGTCGTGGTAACCCAGGACATTGAGATCCTCGCGCGGGATGTCGACCGTGCGCGCGCTGACGAACGCGCGCACCTTGAGCCGGTCCTCCTGGCTCAGCAGCCGGACGTTGGAGCGCAGGAACTGCTGCACCGCCGCCTCGCAGCCGGCGCGGGAGAAGATGAAGTTGATCGCGGGCAGCAGGCCCTCGGAGTCCAGCCGGTCCACCACGTCGACCCGGCTCGGCGGTCCCGGCCTGCCGCCGCGCCCGACCCCGGCCGAGCGCCCGCGGCGTCCCGGCGGGCCGAGCCGCTCCTCCTGCCGGCAGAAGCGGACCAGCTCCTGGTTGACCCGGTTGGCGTCCGGGGTCTCCGGGTCCACCCCGTTGTAGAGGTCGAAGATCTTGCCGCCGGCCAGCACGTGCTGCCAGAGCGGGACCGGCCGGTGCTCGGAGACGATGATCCGGGTGGCGCCGCGCACCGTCTCGAGCCACTCGCCGAACTCCTCGGCGTTGGAGACCGTCGCGGACAGCGACACCAGCTGCACCGACTCGGGCAGGTGGATGATCACCTCTTCCCAGACGGCGCCGCGGAAGCGGTCGGCGAGGTAGTGCACCTCGTCCATGACCACGAAGCCGAGGCCGTCGAGGGCGGTGGAGCCGGCGTAGAGCATGTTGCGCAGCACCTCGGTGGTCATCACCACCACCGGCGCGTCGCCGTTGATCGAGTTGTCGCCGGTCAGCAGGCCGACGTTCGCGGCCCCGTGCCGCTTGACCAGGTCGGCGAACTTCTGGTTCGACAGGGCCTTGATGGGCGTGGTGTAGAAGCACTTGCGGCCGCGGCTCAGCGCCAGGTAGACCGCGTATTCGCCGACGACGGTCTTGCCGGCGCCGGTGGGCGCGGCGACGAGGACCCCGTGCCCCTCGTCCAACGCGGCGCAGCCCTGGATCTGGAATTCGTCGAGCCCGAACGGATACAGAGCGGAGAACTGCGGGAACGGCGAGGCCATGTTCCTCATCCTAGGGGAAGGGTCCGACACCGGGAGAACGATTTCACGCCGCATGGCGCGGACCGGAAGCGGTGGATGTCCTCTCCATGAGAATCACCGTTATAGAGGCCTGGTCCGGAGGCGTCGATCAGCCTCGACGCCACCGGCATCTACCTCTTCCCCGGCCCCGTGCACGCTCACACGTGCACGGACCCGCTGCCGCCGGACCCTAGAGGATGTCCTCGAGAGACTGGGTCTGCTCGATCGGCTCCGGGGCCAGATCCAGGTCCGTCGCCTCGTCCGGAGAGAGGTTGGCCCCCGGCATCGAGGCCTTCCTGCGGGCCCGGCGCCGGTCGTTGAGCTCGGCGATGCCGACCGCCGCGAAGTACAGGACGCAGATCGGGATGGCGAGCGCGCTCATCCCGAAGGGGTCGCCGGTCGGCACCGCGACGGCACCGAAGACGAAGATCACCAGGACGATGATGCGCCAGTACTTGCGCATCGCCTTCGAGCTGAGGATGCCGATGAAGTTGAACAGCACCAGCACCAGCGGCAGCACGAAGGACACGCCGAAGACCGTCATCATCTGCAGGATGAAGGTCATGTACTGACTCGCGTCGAGCAGCGTCGAGCCGCCGGTGCCGCCCAGGAAGCTCAGCAGCACCTGCATGATGATCGGGAACAGGAAGTAGCAGACCACCACGCCGCCGCAGAACAACGGCACGGCCGCGCCGATGAAGGAGAGGCTGTAGCGCTTCTCCTTCTTGTACAGGCCCGGCGCCAGGAAAGCCCAGACCTGGTAGAGCCAGACCGGGCTGCCGATCACGATGCCGACGTACATCGCGATCTTGAAGGACAGGCTGACCTGCGCGGTCGGGCCCTGGAAGACGATCGCGCCGTTAGGGCACTGCCTGGTCTTCGCGCCGACGCCGCTGACGCCCTTGATGTCGCAGACCGGGGTCTCCAGCGCGTGCAGCACGTGCGAGCGGAAGATGAAGCCGATGATCGCGCCGACGAGGATCGCCAGGGCGGCCTTGACCACCCGGTTGCGCAGCTCGCGGATGTGCTCGACGAGCGGCATCCGTGCGGCGTCGTCCGCCGAACGCCCAGCCATGCGTGCCACGTGTGGTTGCCTGCCTTATCCGTCGCGTCGAGCTACTACGTCCTCGGGACCCGCCTCGACCACGCGCCGCTTCGGCAGGGGCACGTCGTCGCGCAGGGCCTGGCTCTCGGCCTTGAGAATACGGCGCGCCTTCCCGAGGTCCCGCATCGCCCCTGGCAGCTTCTTCCAGCCGTACAGCAGCAGCCCCGCGACGACGATCAGGAAGAGGGACTCCGGGCTCAGCAGCATCGGTTGCGGCTCCATCGGACGGGATCTACCGGCCGCGGAGTAAGCGGCCATGCGTGAATCCAAGGTTTCAGCGGCCGTGAGCCTTTGTCAACGCCGATGTGATGAAGGTTGCTCTGCGCCCAGCTTCTCGAGGGCGTCGCCGAGCGGCTCCATCGCCTCGCCGAAAGCCTCGGAGGCCCGGCCGAGCTGCCTGGTCAGCGCCCAGCCCTCGCGCCACACCGGCCAGGCGCAGACCGCGAGCGCGACCAGGGCCGCGGCGGCGAGCGCGCAGAACACGATCACCCACGTCATCACGGGTCGAGCCTACCGTGTCCGCGCGCTACGCCGTCGGCCGGCTAGTCGAGCGGCCGGCCGGCGAAGTCGTAGGCCCGGGCGTAGTCGACCACCAGCCGCGAGGTGCTGCCGGTCGGGTGCACCCGGTACGGGCTGAAGGTGTGGATCGGGATGAGCACCTTCGGGTTGATCATGCGCACGAACTCGTGCAGATCGTCCTGGTAGGCGTGGCCCGAGCAGCCGATCCGGCGCAGCGGCACGCCGAGCTTGGCCAGCCAGTCGACGAACAGCTGCCAGCGCGGCTCGAAGGGGCCGAGCGGCTCGCCGTTCGCGTGCACGAAGACGCTGTTCGGGCCGAAGGGCATGTCCAGGAAGCTGGGGATGTCGTCGGCGTCGAGCTGCACGACGTAGCGTCCCGGCGCCTCGCGCACCGCGTCAAGGCCCGCCTCGCCGACCGACAGCGCGCCGTCGAAGCCCGCGGCGCGCAGGAACGCGGCCGTGCGGTCCGGCCAGAGCACCTGCCGGCCGGCCGCCTCGGCGATCGCGGTGAAGTCGCGGACCCGGTCGAAGTCGCGCGCGTAGACGGCCAGCATCACCAGGTCCGGATTGCCGGCGAGTTCGGCCTCGAACATCGCGTTCACGTCCACCTCGGTGCGCAGCGGGTGGATCTCCTCCCAGCTGAGCGTGGTGCCCTCGGTGACCAGCACGTCGGCGTCGGCCACCGCCTCGGCGAAGGCCCAGGACAGCTCGGGGCGGTGGCCGTGGAAGCGGAAGTCGCCGGTGAAGGCGAGCACGCCGTCACTCGTGGCGACCCGGTAGCCGCTGGCGCCCGGCACGTCGTGGTCCACGTCGAAGCGCTCGACGGTCATCGGGCCGACCTGGACGCGCTCGCCGAGGGCGACCGGCCGCCAGGCCGCGGGACCGGCGAAGGAGCGCGGCCCGGGCAGCGCCTCCTGGCCCTTCTCCAGCGCGGCGAGCAGCGCGATCGTGTCCGGCGAGGCGTGCACCGGGACCTCGGGGCGCACGAAGCCGACCAGGCCGACGTGGTCGATGTGCGGGTGGGTGACGAACAGCGAGGTCGGCTCGACCTGCTCGGCGAGCCAGTCGCCCGCGGTCAGCGCGGTCGGGTCGAACAGGCCCGGGATGGCCGGCGCGGCCCCGACCCGCAGCCGGTCGGACAGCTCGCGTCCGGGCCGCGGCGCGGCCGGCACCCGGAACAGGTCCCCGTCCTTCGGTATGTCAAGGCCCAGGTCCAACAGGACCCGGTGGCCGCCGTCCCTGATCAGGACCTTGCTGGAGCCGATGACCCCGACCCCGCCCCAGAATTCCACACTGGCCGACACCGCGATACTTCCTCACTCTTTCGTCACTCTCCGGCGGACACGCCCCGTCCGGCACCGCGTCAGGCCGCCGCGACGGCGGCGGAGCGCGGGTCCTGGACCCAGGCGTGGATCGCGGGCAGCAACCGCTCGGCGATATCGGCGTGCGCCGTCGCCGGGCCGTCGGCTCGACCGAACCGATCAATGTACCCCGCCGCCGCGCCGATCTCAACCGCGGGCGCGAGGTCGTTGTAGTAGTGGTCGCCGAGCGAGAACAGCCGCCAGGGCCGGGCCCGCAGGTCCGCGCCGAGCTCGCGCTGCAGGATCCGGCGCAGGCCGTCCGGCTTGGCCGCGCCGGGCAGCACCTCGTCGAAGGCCTCTGCGACGCCCAGCCGGTCGAGCAGCGCGTCCAGGCCGGGACGCGGGCTGTTGGTGGCCAGCACGACGCGCGCGGCGCCGCGCAGCTCGGTGAGCGCCGCCACGAGCGGGGTGACGACCTCGAGCTCGCAAGTGGGGTCGAGCATGTCCTGCCTGGTGTGGGTGAACGCGGTCTCCACCACGGCGGCCGACACGCCGAAGCAGCGCCGCGCGAGGTTCATCGCGGCCCCCCAGTGGTCGAAGGACTCGCGCAGCGCGGCGGCCTCGACCGTGTCGGCGCTGTGCCGCGCGGCGGCGACGCCCTCGGCGAGGTAGCGCTCGAGGACGGCCAGGTAGTTCTCGGCCCGCTCGGTTGGCAGCGACTCGGAGATCCGCCGGGCGTAGCGGCGGACGGGTTCGTCGCCGCGGTAGACGGTGCCGTCGAAGTCGACGACGAGCAGCAGGTGGGTCATCGGGTTAGGCACGTTTCTAAGGAGTCTGGCCGCGTCCGCGGGCGCCTTATTTCACGGCGCCGGCCGCGTTCAGGGCGCCGCGGACGAACTGCTTCTGCAGCAGCAGGAACACGAGCATGATCGGGATGGTGGTGAAGCAGACGGCCGCGCTCATCGCGGACCAGTCGGTGCCGTTGTCGGTGGTGAACGAGGCCAGGCCCACCTCGATCGGCTGCAGGTTCTGGTTCGAGACCATCACCTGCGGCCACAGGAAGGAGTTCCACGAGGCCACGAACACGTTGATGCCGATCAGCAGCAGCGCGGGGCGCACCGCGGGAACGCCGATGTGCCACAGGATGCGCAGCCGCCCGGCGCCGTCCACCGCGGCGGCGTCCATGATCTCCTGAGGCATCGTCAGGAAGAACTGGCGCACCAGGAAGATCCCGAAGACGCTGGAGCCGAACGGGAGGATCTGGATCCAGTACGTGTTGAGCAGGTGCAGCTCGTCGGCGATGACGAAGTCCGGCACGATCAGCGTGACCGTCGGCACCATCAGCACCGACAGGATCAGGCCCATCAGGACCTTCTTGCCGCGGAACCTCAGCACCCCGAACGCGAAGCCGGCCAGCACGGACGTCACCAGGCACAGCAGCACCGTGCAGGCCGCGATGAAGACCGTGTTGACGAAGAAGCGCGGCCAGGTGGTCAGGTCCCAGGCGCGCGAGTAGTTCGCCCAGTGCCACTGCGGAACCAGGTCGAGCGGCCAGCTCGAGATCGTCGTGCCGTTCTGCAGCGAGATCACGAAGACCCAGTAGAACGGCACCAGGAACAGCGCCGCGAGCAGCAGCGCGACCAGGCGGCGGGTCCAGGACCAGCCGCGCCAGGCCCCGACAGGGCCGCCGGGGGCGCGGCGCGCCGCCCCGCCCCGGGACTTGTGGCCCCGGGACGACGCGCGCGTGGTGAGCGGGAAGGTCATCCTCAGCTCTCGGTGCTCTTTTTGGCTTCGCAGGCGCTCTGCGCGGTGCCCAGCGCGGACGAGGCGCTGGTGCCGCTCAGGGCGGAGGACACGGCGGTGTGCAGGTAGATGGCGCAGTCGGTGACCCACTCGTACGCCGGGTCGGTGAAGGCGGTGCTCAGGCCGCCGATGGTCTGCTGGACCCACGGGTTCTCGGACAGGTAGCTCGCCGACATGTCGGCCAGGGCCTGCGAGGTCACCGGGTAGTAGCCGATGCCCTCGGACCAGGTGGCCTGGACCGACGGGCTGGCGAGGTACTGCAGCAGCTCCCACGCGGCGGCGCGCTGCTGGGTGGTCGCGGTCGTGTAGACGACGAGGTTCGCGCCGTACATCAGCGACTCGCCGGGCAGCGCGGTGAACTCGAGCTTGTCGCCCTTCGGCACCGACTCGTAGTAGACGCCCGCGGAGGAGGTCAGGTCGTCCGCGGCGCTGCCGCCGGTCAGCGAGTCCTCACCGGGGTAGAGGTCGGTGGTCGAGCCGCCGACCGCCAGCGAGCCGTTGGTCTTCTCGGTCTGCAGGAACTGCAGCGCCTTGACCGCGTCGGCGGAGGTGAACTGCGGGGTGCCGTCCGAGGCGTACAGCTGCTCGCCGTAGCTCGCGGCGAGCTCCTCGAACAGGGTCTCGCCGGTGCCCTGCGGGTAGACCGTGATGCCGGCGTACTTCGAGTCGCTCGCCTTTTCCTTGGCGGTGACGGTCGCGAGGTCGGTCGCCCACTGGGTCCACGTGGTGGGCGCCGAGGCAACGCCAGCGGCGGCCAGCTGGGTCTCGTTGATCGCCTGAAGCTGCAGCGACTTGCCAAGCGGCCACATCCAGACGTCGCCATCGGAGAGCTTGAGGTCGTTCTGGATGCCGGTGTAGAAGGTGGAGTACTCGGCCGGGCTGTTGGTGCCGGCCAGGTCCTGGATCGGCACGATCTTCTGGGCGGTGGCCCAGGTCTGCGCGTTGTCCTCGTAGGCCATTCCCACGGTCGGGGTGTTGCCCGCGGCGACCTCGGCGTTCTCCTTCTGGAACAGCGCGGTGTAGTTCGAGGAGGCTTGGAGCTGCACCGTGATGTTCGGGTTCTTCGCCTCGAACGCGTCGACCAGCTTGGTGATCGTGGACAGCTGCGTCTTGGTGCCGTACACCTCCTGGAAGGTGATCGTCACCGGTCCGGAGACGGTCGGCAGCGCCGAGCTCGACGCGGCGGCGGTCGTGGTGGAGCCGCCTCCGGCGCAGGCGGACGCCGCCAGGCCGAGCGCCGCGATGAGGGCAGCACCGGCAGCCCGGCGCGACCGGGTTCCGGCTAGCGTGGCAGGGTTTCGCATGATGTGCGAATTCTCCTTCTGCATGGATGAGGGTATTGACATGCTGCGCGCAGGATGGAACCGGTGACGGGTCACGTGGTGGCTCCGCCGCCCCCGACGGACGTGCGCCGCCGGACGAGGGTGAACAGCACGGTGATGGCGAACAGCACCACCGCGGCGGCCGCGGCGAAGCCCAGGGTGGGCGTCTGGCCGCTGGCGTTCTGGAAGATCAGGAAGCTGAGGGTGACGGTCGAGTTGGCCGCGCCCTGCAGCTCGTAGAACTGGGTGAAGGCCTGCAGC
>Ga0073928_10000612_pt1 | contig 80451 bp, 70 predicted proteins | sample PaiPotPPA55metaG_FD_76969 | JGI IMG/M metagenome (GOLD analysis project Ga0073928, IMG submission 76969) | Iron sulfur acid spring bacterial and archeal communities from Banff, Canada, to study Microbial Dark Matter (Phase II) - Paint Pots PPA... ...
GGCAAACTCGTGAGCAGATCGTGAAGTTCACCGAGCGCTTCAGCAGAAATCAGAGGAGGGCCGAGCAAGAGTTGCGAACACTCAGGACTCAACATCCAACTCGGAACGGGATATATTTTGCCGTCTGACTCGCAATAGATACGTTGGCCGGCGCGGTCTTTTCGCCGCATTCGAACCGGCAGAGTCAATCCGAAAAGGGGATGCCATCGGTAGCAGATCGTTACAGTCTCGACAGCATACGCATTATGTAGCTCGATCGGTTGTGGAAAGCAACGTTCACTATCCGACTGACAGTTCGATTTTGGGCGACGGCATTCGGGTGCTCAGCCGCAGCCTGCAACGCATCGCCGACGAGTGCAAGACCGGAGCTCTGGAAGTGGTCGATCACGGGCGCGCGGTGAAACATCGTCTGCTGGAAATCAGCCGTGCCGCCAAGTCCCTCACCGAAGCCAACCAGAAGCGGATGCGCCACAGTTACCAGAAGTTGTTGGCTCTGACTCGAGGCGTCGTGCGACAGGCCAGCGAAGTGGTGCAACGCTGGGGGAAGGGACGGCTGAAAGTGGTGGGCACAGTCCTGGGAGTAGCAACCCAGATTGGCCAGCTGCGGCACTTTCTTCCGTTGGTGGAGAACGTGATCCGGCAAACCAAGGAACGAGTGGTGAAGGGGAACAGCCACGTGGAGGACAAAGTGTTGAGCCTGTTCGAGCCCCACACCGAAGTCATCCGCAAAGGCAAAGCGCATAAGCCTAACGAGTTTGGTAGGCTGGTGCGGATTGACAAGGTGGAAAACGGCATCGTGAGCGGCTACCAAGTTCTGGTCGGGAATCCGCCCGATAGCACATCTTGGATGCCGGCGCTCGAGCAACATCAGGCTAGCTTCGGGCGAGTACCAGAGATGGCCGCCGGCGACCGCGGATTTTTTTCCGCAAAAAACGAGCGCGAGGCAGAAGCCCTGGGAGTGAAGAAGGTGGCGCTGCCGGCGCGAGGACGGCTCTCGGCGAAGCGGGCTAAGCAGCAGAAGCAGCGCTGGTTCCGCCGCGCGCTGCGCTGGCGGGCCGGGATTGAAGCCACCATGAGCACTTTGAAACACCCCTTCTCGATGGCGCGAGCCACTTATAAAGGAGGGCATGGATTCGAGCGCTACGTGGGTTGGTGTGTGATTACCAAGAATCTATTTTCCATCGCTCGCTATCAACAGCGTCGGAGGGACCATGACCAAGTCGCTTGAGGGCACAGCCCAACGACGCAAGCTGCTGGGCGAGATCGAACGTCTGGCCGAGATCGCTGTCTTTGGAACGCTCTCGGAAACTTACCGCACCTGCGGACGAGCGGGCTGCCATTGTCAGGGCGATGGACCCAAGCATGGTCCGCATCTGAATGTGAGTTACCGCGGGGAGAAGGGGAAGACCACGGGCTACTATGTTCCCAAGGCGGCCGAGGAGGCCACGCGAGAAGGAGTCGCGGCCTGGCAACAGATACAACAGTGTTTACGCGACCTGGCGGAGTTGAATAAGGAGCGCAATCTGCAGCGCGCGCGTGAGGCCGATTCGCAATGACGACCGGGTTTCGTCTCACTCTCCTCTGCCTGATGATGCTGTGCCTGGTACTCTGCCTTACTCAGCCAGCCGAGTTCGACCACCTGTTACCGATTGTCAGCGCGGGATCATGGTTCGCCCCACACACAGAATCTGCAACCGACGCGCTCACCGTTTCGGTTGCCAGAAGCATGCAATCTTCGCCGCGCGCTGGAGCGCGGCAATCTCTGGTCTTCAGCGGTACATTGACTGCGGCCAATACGGGTCCACCCGGCTGGGGGAGAGTTGGGCCACCGGCTGTGATCGCCGTCTTGGCGAGTTGCCGGTCCGGCGCTAACGCCGGCAACTCCAAAACCAACACCCTCGGGCACACTTCGCCGCGAAAATACTGGCTCAAACCACTAATTTCCAAAATTCGGGGTTTCACAACAGCCTTTAGCTAGCCGGGACTGAAGTGTGGCGCATCGTTCAAATCGGCAATCGTCTCAATACTGGGCAGCACAATGAGATCGATGTATTCGACCTTGAGACGTTCCATGATCACGAAGCAAAGGCTTAAAGCGAGCCGAGCGACCTGATCCCACATCTCGGCACACTTGACGAATAACTCGCGGTTGAAGTGGAAATCAGGGATCTCAGAGTACCCCTCGGTTGCAACCTTGCGCATGTTCGCGCCGGCAACAACCGTCGACATGTGAGTGTAGGAACAGAGTTGCTTGTAGAGCTCGTAGTATCTGTGCCATTCCGGGGCACGGCTCATCCTGAAGGCGCTTTTGCCGTGGTTGCGGTGCGCTTCCTCCAGTTCTCGTAGCTGGATGAGCTTGATTTCGAGCGACACGCCCGGATTCGACAGCTCCAAGTAGAAGGCAGGAAACATACCTTCCAGAACGGTTCTCAGCTCGCGCATGACCACTTCATATAACCCGCACAGAAGGCTCGTCTCAAGCCACACTAGAACGTTTGTCTGTGAAGACAGGTAGCAGTAGAAGAGGCTGCTCTCCAACACTCGTGCTCGGTGGAGGTTATCTGATAAAGGATGCAGGAAATTGCCGGCCCATTCCTCAGCGAAACCCTGAACAAACGCGAGGTAGTGGGCAATTGAGCGGTCGGCACATGTTTCGGTGTGCACCTTCACAAAAAAGGGCTGAAGAATGGAGTTTTGTGGCTGGCTTCCCATGGAAAAGATCACTGTACCACCTGCTTGATGCCTCAGTGTCACTTTCCCTTCCAAGTATCTATCCGTAGTAGAGATTCCAAACTCATTCGGCCGTAACTGGCGCCATTCCCGGCCGGCCGGTGACCTTTCTACTGACGCCAATTGGCTGACCATTCTAGGATTTGGCCGATTGCATGCACGAAAGAGTGCAACTTTAGTCGAGCCTTTGGGTTCTAAATTTAACCAACTGCCGCTCCGTCTCATTGCTCAGTAAGAAGTGCGTCCGCAGATGAATCTCGACTGGGCGAGCAATTGCTGTCTCCAAGCGGACGACTTCGGCCCTTGCCCTCAGCGGATCGGCGTGAATGGAAGTGAGCGCTGGATGTTTCAAGACGTGCATCGAGGCAGTCCAGCGTTTGCGGCCGGGCTACGGACTGGTTAGCGGCCCGATATGCCTTCGTAGAAAAATCTATCCTCGTAGTCACCGAAGGACTCGGCCAGCAACGATTCCACAGTCGAGTCGTGCTGCTGGTAAAGAGCACACCGCGAGCGCCGGCGAGAAGGTCTCAGCGTTTCGCGGAGGAAAATAATCTGGCAACCATCGTAGGAACGAAGACGCCAGGTCGTCTGCTGAGCGGGAGCACATACAAGGTTGGCCAAGGATACATTCTTGGCTTGCCAGTTGCTGCTTACCTAACTTGGCAAGGACGGATGCTGGAGAACAACGGTATCGTCTCGAAGTTCTCTATCGAACTTTCGCGAGACGCGTTGTGGGAAGGAAGCGACACCCAGCTTCAAGCTGCGGTCGAAAGCGGCGAAGGCACTCTAAATCCGAACGTCTGCTGACCTGGACGAAACGATTGTTTGCAGTCCCCAGCACCGGACAAACAGCCCAATTTTTTTCCTAAACTGAGGTCTTGAGAACAACAGGAAACTGCGCCACTGCAGGTGGAATGGTGAGACGCGTCATTGTTGTCGCTGTCGCGAGCGCCTGAAGTCGACTCTGGGGGCTGACTTTCTTGCCTCCGTTATCGAATAGTTCGGCTGCAAAGGCAACTCTTTGTTGTGGCGGAAATGTCATCGCCGGGCGGTACTCTGCGGTCTGCTCGTAAGCGATTTCGATCAGCCAGGAGTCTCCTTCAACAGTGAGATTGAAGCCTCCTCAGATTATAGAGACGTTCAAGCAGCGGGTAGCTGCCGCGCGATATCACTTTTGCTGTGCGGTGAGCGGGAGCATCAGGGTGCATCTTCAGTCTTGCGGAAACATCCCGAGTGGACCAAAGATGTTTTACAGCACCTTCACGGGAGGATCCCAGGCGACAAACAGTTTAAGGCGTGGTTGATCTGGTTAATCGGCCTCCTTGAACCAATCAGCAGAAAGCAGTTCGGAGAGGCCTCAGGTGACATGCGAGGGCAGGGTGCAGCGGGACGTGGCCTTCTGCCTTGCGGTTCTTCGTGGGGCCGTCCTTGCCCCGAGACCGGCGATTGGTGACGGCGACGTTCGACTGCTCCCAGAGCACGTCGCTCCATCTCAGGGGAATGGCATGTACAAACCCCTTACGCCAAAGAGACGGACTTCATTTTCCCGTCGCTGAAGGCAGAAGGCCGCGTGCCGCTCTCTCCCGCAATCTTCGTTGCAGACCATCTCCGGCCGGCAGCGCTGAAAGCGGGCGTCCCGATACCCCAAGGGCATCGCCAGGGCGTTCGTATATTGGGGGTGAAACCCCAACAGGCGAAGAATTTGCTGCTTTGTTGGAAAAAGCAATTCACAAGGTGAAAGAACGCGAGATGACTTACCGATACGTCATGAGGAAAGTGGGGAACCGCAAGGTACACGTTCCCCTAATGGGGATGTTAACCGCTGGCGATGGCCACATGGTTATTACGCGCAACGAGATTTTCGATGACGACGAGCCGTTGCAGCCGTGGCTGAAATCTACCTTGCCCTAGTTTTTCAGGACGGGAACAGACTCGTCTGATTCTCAACGAGTTTCACGGGATTGAGCACGCTTCGTGGTCGTTGGCCGCCTGATTAACGCGGTTGCTCACGGGGTAAGAACGCATCAAGCGAGCATCAAAAGGCTTCAACATCTCGGAAACCGCGTTCGTATTCTTCATTACCGGATCAAGCCACAGATCGTAATTGCGCGGATCGAGGATAACTGGCATTCGGTAGTGAACGGCAGAGGTCACCGCGTTCGGAGTTGTCGTCAGAATCGAGCACGTCTCCATCATTCCTCCACTCGGATCCTTCCATCTCGCCCATATATCCAGCGAACGCAAACAACTTGCCTTCATTCACTTCGAAACAGGACGGCTGCTTGGCCTTGCCCGTGCACGACCACTCGTAAAACCGGTCTGCGGGAATGATGCATCTCCGAAACTTCAACGCGTCGCGGAACGCAGGCTATGTGGCCGCAGTCTCCGCACTCGCGTTGATCATCCGGGCCGCACGGAGGAATCCTAGCCGCGGCTGGAATGAGCCCCCAACGGAGCAGCGACAACTTTCGGCAAGGCTCTTTCGGATTCCGGAGAATGACCTGCTACAGGCTGGGTGGGGCGATGCTATAGTTCGTGAAGGTTTTGTTTTGAGTGCCAGAAAAAACCCCTGAAATAGGCTTCGACATGCAGCCTCTAGATTCCTCAGACCGCCTCTTTCACTCGTTCGTTCTGACCGGTTCTGCGCGCTCGGCATTTGACTTGGTCGACTCTGCGATTGCAGATCGCCGGTTTCTCGCGCTGGCGCTAGTGGGACCGCCGGGTGTGGGTAAATCGATGACACTCAACTACCTCGTAGCACGAGCACAGGAAAACGGTCACTTAGCGGTTTCCCTCCATGTAAGTCGTATGCGCGAAGTTGACGAACTCATAGCCAGAGTTGGCGAAGCATTAGCAGGTGAGATTCCTCGCGTTTTGCTTAAGGGCGGTTACGTAGTCAGTGAGTTCAAGTCCCTGTCTCTCCTCCGAGACCTCGTCGAGCGACGTCTTAGCGATTCGCTTGCAAGCTTTCTGGAAATACTTCAAAGAATCGATAAGGAATTGCCGCCGGACTTAGCCATTCTCTTCGCCTTGGACGGACTCGATGACGACCTACTCAATAGTCGTGCTTTTCCCAGCTTCGTGCGACGATTGTCGGAGCCCGAAACGTCTAGATTCAAGTTGCTTGCGACCTTCTTCTCTTCGTCTATCCCCCACTCTCTCGCGAGAATATTCACTACCATCGATCTCGGCCAGTTTAACCAAGAAGAAGCAAAGCTATTTTTTCGATCTCGTTCGGAGCTTGGAACTCTGGCCCCGGAAGTCGTCGAGAGGATTTCCGACATCTCGCAGGGAAATCCGCTCCTCCTCTCGCTCCTAACAGCCTATATGCCAGAAAGAGTTGCTGGCGCAGAACTGATGGATCTTACGAGCGTGGTCGGCATTGCCGTGCAAAAAATTGTTAGCCGCTACGAACCAGACCCTCAGAATGCGATGAGGATGCTTCAGTTAATCGCGGTCTTTAGCGGCGAAGATGTGGAGTTCTTTCAAGAAATAAGTGGCCTGGGCGAAACTACCTTCAGGCAGATCCTGAGCCATCTAACTCCACTGTTAGCATTCCCTACGTTAAACCCAGGAACTCATTCTGAAAAACAGATTCAGGTAGCACATGCTGCGATTCGCGAATACTTGATCGGCGACGTTCTCAAGCAAATTACTATTGATCAGACTACTCTCCAATTTGGGGAGGAAGAAGCAGAGAGGGACCCAAAACTGCCTCAGCAACTTGTGCAGAGTCCGTGGCTTGGCCCACTGCTAAAGGGTAATAAGAGTATCGCCTTAGGAGATCGCGGCTCCGGGAAAAGTGCGATCTTCCGCCTATTTAGAGAAAAGATTGGATCGCAACAATTGGGCCGTCCCGGCTCGCAAATGATCGTTGTGTCCGACAACAATCCCGCCGCATTCGTACAGCGCCTTACTTCGCGGGACAGCGGCCCTCCATCAGCTGAGAAGTTTAAGGCGGTATGGTTGTCGTTATCAGCGGCCCTGATTGCAAAGCACTTCCTCTCTGCGAATATTGCAGGGTCAGCGAATCCTGACTTGCTTCGCCAGTCTGCATTGATCGTGAAGGCTGCTGGGATGACCGATCAACCAACGACTCCTGCTGGATGGTCGCGCCGAATGCTTGATCGCCTCAAGCCCCTGTTGCAGACCAAAGTGTCGTTCAAGTGGGGACCCATTAAGATTGAGACACCCGATGGCAGTCTCGGGGCGTGGTTTACGCATTCCGCTATTGATGTCGAAGATTTCTTGGTACGGGCCGACAAGGAATTTGCGACATGGGGCTCCATTGTCCGAATCGTGGTCGACCGCATTGACGAGGTCTACAAGTACGATGTCGGCCTGCAAGAGTCATTTGTGCAGGGGCTTTTCCTGGCTGAGGCTCGACTAAGCTTGTTAAAGTCGGTGGCGTTTATTTTGCTATTTAGGACGGACCTCTTCGAGCGCTACGACATCCAAGAAAAAAATAAGTTCCAATCTCGAACAATCCTGTTGGACTGGTCCGAGGGTGATATCGTCACGATGCTGTCTAGGAGGGTGTTTAGCAACCCTGCCCTCCATCAGCTCGTAAATCGCCTCAGAATTTCACCGGAGCGGCCAGGCGCTCATCAGGAAGCAGCGTTGCGCCTAGTATTCCCTGCACGGGTGGAAGGCAAGGCACTCCGCGACTGGTTGGCCCAATTCCTCACAAACGGTCGAGGCCGAATCGCGCCCAGACAAGTGATCCTGTTCCTAAACGCCGCGAAGGAAGAAGCCGCACGCACTGGCACGAGTTCAGCTGATATCCCAGTGTTTAGCACCACATCTATCTCCAAGGCGATGACTAGGCTTTCGGAGCTTTGCTATGACGAGGTCATCAGCGATTTCCGAGTTGCCACTTCGCTCGTGCGGAACTGTAGGGCTGGGCGACTCACTCGATTCTGCTTGGAACAGGTCGCACCCTTGGCCGACCCCACTGAGGGCAGCGTTAGCCAGCAAGTGGAGGTGCTTGAGCGCCTTGGCTTCATCCGCCGAGTTGTTGCGCCGGGCGAGAACGGAGGCCTGCGCACATGGTTCGAAATCCCTGAGCTGTACACGCGTTGCTGGCTTAAAACACAAGACTTTTCATAAGCCGACGACGCAACTCGCCACGAAACGGGCCATCGCATTGCAGGACGGCCCGGTGATTTTGGTTGGTCATTCGGTCAAAGGCTCGTCCCAGAAAGTAAGGATCATGCCGCTGGTGCCTGCCATACTCGATGACGCTGTGGATCCTACTCGCGGCGACTGACCTACTGCGCGAATGGGTGGAGAGACTAAGTACGCGTCACACGGCGGGCACCCGGGCACTGCTTTAGGAGTACTTGTTTAGCGCGATGGTACTGCCCGACAGAATCTAATTGCAAAGGGCGAGAACGCGGTTAACCTGTGCTGTGGCAGAAGAAAACAGCGCGGAAAAGATCGCTCGGAGATTCTTACAGACACCACTCTCAATATGCGCTGCACCTCAGCATCTCTTAGTTCTATAGGCATACGCCTTCGAACAATGTTTCCGATCATATAGAGGCCGAAACGTTTCCACTCGATCTTGATCTTGTCTCGGGCGTTCGATAGACGCTTGTCAGAGGTAGCTAGTCGATCGTTGGACGGTGGAAAACGATTGTTTGCCGATGGCACGATCCCGGCGGCATTCAAGGTGACGGAAAGCACAGTCACCTCGAAAGGCGTCATTATCGTGAATTATGAGCGTGCAGGCGCCACACACGGAAGTCTATAAACATTCGGCCGGGTGGCCCGGGCTTTTGATCTTGCGGGCATTACCAACACAGTGGGTGCCCCGTTCCTTCGCGTTTTTTGCGAAGAGCCTGCCCTGAGCTTGTCGAAGGGGCGGAAGTCGGAAATGCCGGCGCCAAGTGGGTTTGATCACGTGTCCACACAAAATCAAATAGGCACGCAGCATCGCCACCCACCACCCCTTCGGCAAGCTCAGGGCAGGCTCTTGCAAAAAACGCAAGGATGGGGCACCCTCAGTGGGAATAGTGCACGCAAAGATCGTTAAAGGTGGCCGCCCGCCCATATGTCTCTTTGCACTTCCTGGGGGCGCAGCAATAAGCGGCGGCCAAGAAATGACGGTTTAATGTAAAAATAGCATCTACCCAGCTTACCGCTTGCAGCGGAGGTACTCGAGTTGGTGGAACCACAGAAGGCCACAGAAACTGAATTGAAGTCTCCGTTGGAAATAACCAACATCCGCAATTTGTTGGGCGCGGCGCATTGGCCAAGAGCTTGTGCGTGTTGCTTAGCCCCTCCAGAGAATCGGGTTGACCTGTTTACATACTTCGAGTCCCAGCCAGAAAAAATTCCGTACTGCCAAGTCTGTGCAACGCATCCGGAAGGGGAGACTAAACTAAGTGAAGTTGAATACCGCCAGAAGATTATGATGTTCCGGGGACACAGTACTGTGATCACATGGAACAGTTCCGAGCGTATTGGGTTTGCGTTAGCAAGCACTTTTGTAAAAGTCTTTCATGTAATCTTTCTTCGCAGAGCAGTGGAATTTGATCCGTCAGGATCGTCCGCACTCCGCTTTTACAACGTCGAATATGCCAAGCGTTTCGCGAATGCGAATGGACTCGACTGGCCCGAGATCATCAAGCAAAACACGGTGGCACGAGTAAAAATTGATGAGTTGCAGGGTTGCCTACGCTTTTTAAGGTTCCCAGCCATATTTCTGGCGGTCATATTTTTGCTATCTCTTCTGGTCTACTTGTTGAGCCGCCTACCGTAAGGCCTCGCGTTGCTCTCGCCCACTGGGGGCCTGTTTAGGATCCGAGGGGATGTCAAGAATATTTTCCTGCGGGTGGCCCGGGCTTTTGATCTCGCTGGCATCACCAACACGGGGTACCCCGTCCTTCGCGTTCTGGGGGAAACCCGGGGACAGGAAGCTGTGAAGAAATCGATTTCCTCTTGGCAACATTGTTGAGGAAGCCATCGGTCACATGCGCTACTTCCCTGCGTCGCGTTTAAACCAATGTCGAACTCACTTGAACGAATGCCATCCATCACATGTGAATGCGGCGCGATGGTCGTTTCCGACGCTTTCGTGCCGAACTCGCGCGGTGGCGCACCGCGCACTTCCGGCTTCGCCAGTTGCCTGCGGCGATGCGAAGCGTGCGGCATCGGTTTTTCCAATTGCCGCAACCATTCCGACATCGTAAGGATCCTGCGTGATCCTTTCGTTGGACTGCCTGCCTATGTCGCTGAAGGCTGCGACCGCGCACTCGCTGAGTGTCTCAACCGATCGCACTCTAGCAAGAAGACTGAGTTCCAGTCTCTAAGGTCGGAAGATCACTTGACGTGGACCGTGATGCGTTTCTTGCAGCACGAGCGTTTGCTCGGTCAGGCTTTTCGATGCCCTGGTGTTGAGCCGGTGTTGCTTATGTGGGGCGTACCGGTCCCGAACAACAGCACTGAAGGCTGGGCACTCCGCGAAAAGATCATCGCTATCTCAAACGATCTGCGGGAACGACCGACACACCGCACTGAGCCGGACGTAGTCTTGAACTTTGGTGAAGGTGGGATCGTCATCGTCGAAGCGAAGTTGTTGTCGCCTAACGATTTCAAGAAGGAAGACTATAGTGGTTGGCCGAAGTACTTGAACGATGCGACGTTCCGAGACCCGAACTGTGCTCGCGCCATCGGTTGTTACCAGCTCGTTCGGAACTGGAGGATCGGCTCTGACCTTGCAGGAGAGCGCCCGTTCACGCTCGTCAATCTTGGTCTGGAGTTCACCTGCGATGAGACCAGAGAATTGGCGCGGCTCTGGCTCTCGTTCAGGACGTCAACTCGGCGACGGTTCGTCGTTCGATATTGGAACACACTTCTAAGCGTAGCCACTATTCCGACTTGGCTTTCTGCGTACGCGCGTCGGCGGGCTATACCCTTGGCGAAGTGATTGGGACGCCCGATTATTCCATTCTCGGATGCTAAACATAGCGTCTTAAGTAATTGCGCATACTCTGCGCAGGACATCGTTCCGAGGGTCCAGGTTGCGAACTCGGATTCAACCGCTCCGATGACGTCTTGGAGATTGTCAAAGTAGCGATTGTGCAGGCAGCGACGGCGGGTGGAGCTTCCACACTCGCTCGATCGGGTTGAGTTCGGGACTGTAAGCGGGAAGGAAGTCCAAGGCAAAGTGATGGGCGTGGTATTCCCGCCACGGTCGGTGCAGGCGGGAGTGGTGATAACGGGCATTGTCGGCGATTACCACCACCCGTCTCCTGGTTCCGCGGCTGGCGGAGCGGAGTTGCTGGAGAAACTGCAGGAAGCTGGGCCCATTGAATTTGCCGGTTTCCAGACGGAACACAAAGCGCCCATCCCGCAAGCGCACGGCCCCGAAATAGCCCCCACTTTTGCGGGTGGGGGCGTGCAGGAGGACAGGGTCCTTGATTTCTGGCGGGATCCACATGCGGCAGCGCGAGCCATGCTGCTGAAAGTGCACCTCGTCGGTGGCCCAAAGATCGACGCTGTCGTCCTGCATCAAGGCTTGAAGTTTTTTTTATGTGCTTTTTGCACGGCGGGATTGGCCTGGGCCAGCGCGGGTCGTGGCTTGCGTAACCGGAAGCCGAGCTGACGGAACATACGCTGGCACTGGCGAACCCCGATGGCAACGCCATACCTTTGCTCAATCCAGGTACTGAGGGTTTTTCCGTCCCAGAGATTCCCGCTCAGACCAATCTCCCGCGGCGGGTTCCGCAAGATTCGATCGACCCCGGCCAGTTGTTTTTCCGTCAAGCGTCGGGGCCGTCCCGGTCGTTCCCCCTCTAACAATCCCGCTAGACCGTCTCTTTCAAAACGACCCACCCAATACTCCACCGACCGTGGCGCATCCCCCAAAAGATGAGCCACTTCCGGACAGGTCACACCCTGGGCTACCAAAAGCACTCCATGGAGACGATGATCGTAGCGCGATTCTTCCGAGCGGCGGATCTCATCCTGCAATCCGAGAATGATGGTGGGAGAGTCGGCAATGGCAAGTGGTTTCATTCTCCTATGAAACCACAACTCCATCGCTATGCGCAATTACTTATGTCGCTGTGTTTAGCTAAGTCACAGTATGCGACTTTCCGAAATGATAAGCTACCGGAAGCCTGCCAAGAGGCAGGTAGGCAGACCCGGAGATTACGCGCCGATCGAAAGATCGTCGTGCGGTGAGGTGGGATGGTCAACATCCTGCCCTGGTGACGCATACTTTTCCACCGGGATGCCGTGCGAAACCGGCTGCGGCGGACGCCGCAGCCGAGTTTCGTGTTGTTAGCCTTATGCGTCTGCGTAGCGCAATTGACGATGAAGCAAGGAAACTAATAAGACGCTTTGAAAACTATGCTCGGCAACTGGCTGACGAGTCACAGCGTCGCGCACGGCGCACAACTCGGACTGTTACACGACTAACGCTAAGGCGCCCACCCTACTGGTCCCTCGCGACGGGCTTTGACCCATATTTTGTGCGAGCGCGGGCGACTTGTATCACCAATTCGGTGGAGAAGAAGCTGGCCAACAAGACCTACGAGCCATTTACTCCCTGCCAACACTTTGTCCCAAAGGTGGGTGGGGGGCGCAGGGAGGTTTGCGTTTTCCAGGTGGCCGATAGTGCTGTTTCCCGTATTTTCTATGATGCACTAATCCAAAAAAACCGCGCTCGTATGAGCTCAAGAGCATACGCATATCGCAACGATGTAACAGCCCAGGACGCAATCCAGTACATCGCTGCGGAAGTGCGAGGTCAGACCCGAGTGTTCGTTGCGGAGTACGATTTTTCAAAGTATTTCGATAATATTTCTCACGAATATTTGCACAAGATCCTTCGAGATCGACAATTCTTGCTCAGTCGGGCGGAGATGGGTGTCGTTGACGCATTTCTACGCGCAGTACCCCTTCCGGAGAGCAGTTATCAATCCCACAGCGCAGTTGTGAGAGAACGGGGCATTCCCCAGGGCACGTCGATCTCACTTTTCCTTGCGAATATAGCGGCTTGGGATCTTGATCGTTCGCTGGAACGCCTAGGTGTCAGCTTTGTACGTTACGCTGACGACACGCTCATCTGGTCGACGGACTACGCACAGTTGTGTCGAGCAGTAGAGACGCTTCACGAGATGGCGGTAAGGATTGGTTCGCCGGTCAATCTTGAAAAATCAGGAGGCATCCATCTCTTGGTACCTTCAGGTGCTCCGTCAGAAATCAAAAGCATAATGTTCATCGAATACCTTGGCCACCGAATCTCGCCTTCTTCTGTCGGAATGAAGGAAAGAGTCGTACAACGAATCAAAGAACGGGTGAACGAGCTTTTATATTTCAACCTGATCAAAGAACCCGAGGGGGGTACTCAGAATCCTGGCAGATTGCAAAGAGTTGACCGGGACTACGTCACCTATGTTTGGCAGCTGCGACGTTATCTTTACGGCGACATTTCAGAGCGGCGCCTCCGTCGGTTCCAAATAAGGGGCGTTCCCCGCCGCAGATTCCGAGGAGTGATGTCATTTTTTCCGTTGCTCGATGACACACAGCAGCTCAAGGAACTCGATGGTTGGTTGGTGTGCTCAACATGCATGGCATTGAAGAAGCGCGGCCGCCTATTACAGAAACTTGGATACACTAGCCTCCCCGATCCACACGGATTGCCGTGCTGTGCGCTTCCGGCCTACATTCGAAAAAGCCGAACAACCGGAGGGAACCTCGATCTGAGACTGCCAAGTCTTCAGAGAATTGCATCTGTGATCAGGAGTGCGGCGACGCAATACGGCACAACTAGCATTGCGCGAACATCGCAGTACGAGTACTAGCTCACGGGTGCTCACGCTATCACGGGACGTGTCATTGCCCAGCGTCAGACGTGCATTAGGATTCCGCGACTTTGTTGGCCAGTAGCTCGGGCAATCGCGGCGCAATAAAGGCCGACCTGCCGTTTATAGTGTTCAAGCCCACTCGCAAGGTCTCGATCCGTCTTGAAGTCCACCACTGTCCAAACGTCCTTCTCCAGAAAAGCAAGATCGACGATACCCTCGACGATCCTGCCACCTTGTTGAGTGAACGTGACGGGAACCTCCCTTCTGCACTGGCCCTTGACTAAGGCCTTTCGGGCACGAACAAGCAGCGGATGAGACAATGCCGTTTGTACGACGGTGGCGGCTGTAGCAACCTCATCCTCGGTCGCGCCCAAAATGCGCCCTTGGAGGACCGCGACCGAGGTTGTCAGCTCCGTAGTGGAATCGAGAGCGACCGTCGCCAAAGCCGCATGAACAAGGGTTCCGAAGCGCGTTCCCGCAGGGCGTTCGCCGTTTCGGGCCAACTCGACTACGTCTACGATTGGGACTGCATCCCCCGCACTGTCCTTGCCGCGCGCCGCTGATGTGGCCGTACAGACAATATGAGACGGTCTGGAGGCTCGCTCACGTGTTTTCTCGAGAAGTGCACGCCAAAGTTCATAGCGCGTCAGATCCTGCTCCGAAACGCCTGCGTCACTTTTAGCGAGAAGTTCTTCCTGCCGAAGACCAAATGATTGTCTGACGCCTAAATTGAGTATCTTAGGATCCCACCAGGTCACGTCGTAGCCCAATCCTGAAGACTCGAAACAATGCCGTCCAGGACACACATTGTCGTCCTCTGCGACTGCATTATCGGGGCGCGATAGAACACTGTCTTTTCCGAACTTGGGACAAGCACTCGAGTTCTCTGGTTTGCGGTACCGATCGAGCGGCGGATAAACTGCCTTGTACAGCGGCCTGACCCACCAGTTTTCGATCGAATCCCACTTGCCGAACGGATGGTCTCCGATGGTTGGGATAACCAGCAGATCACGGGCGCGGGTCGAAGCAACATAGGCGACTCGCACTCCTTCGGCACGATCGCGCGCCAATTCGAGCGCCGCGTTTTCTTGGAGTTCCCGTGGTTCGCATCCCGCAAGGGGAATCGCACACATGCGAGCCGGGGCGTCGATGTGCCGGCTTGGGTATGACGACGTAAGCTTTGCGGTGATGTCGGCTAGGATGACGACAGGGAATTCCAAACCCTTAGCCTTGTGAACCGACATGATCCGAATCCCCTCACCGCCCTCCTCAAAGACCGGCGCTTCGCCCGTCTCGGCCGCGTCAGCCCCCCCTTGCAGCGCTTCAACGAATCCACGGAAGGAGAGTCCGCCCGAAGCTTCGTACTTGCGGGCAAGTTCACTCACATGAAGCACATTGGCGAGCACCTGTTCGCCTGATGGCCGGAGAGCAAATGCCAAGTGTGCTCGGGTCTTGCACAGAAGGAGCTCGAAGGTCTCAGCTACTGGACAGTAGTTCCGGCCGCGGTGTAGCTCCCGAAGAATTACGAGTGCTTCTACGGCTGGACGCAGGCTGTCCGGAACAGGCTCGGCTGGGGCGCGGAATGGATGAAATCTGCCAAAACGATGCCGATATTCAAGCAACAGATCATCTCGAATGGCGAACAGAGAGCCTCTGAGAGTGGCAAAAACGGAGAGCTCGTCGTCCGGCCATTCAATCGCCGCAAGCGCAGCCCGAACGGTCTGCACTTCCTCGCGATCGTGAAACGATCTGCCGCCAACGAGTAGATGCGGGAGGTTGCGGGCTTCGAGGGCGCGAAGGTACGGTCGCACTATGTCCTCATTGAAGCTGTAAAAACGGCGAAATAACAGGCAGACATGACTCGCGGTAATCGGGATTCGCTTGTCTGGCTTTTCTTTGTCGGGTATAGTCCACCCACTTTCGCGAACGAGCCAAGCTACGAAAGCAGCAACCGAGTCAGGCAGCGAGCTCTGAACAGCCTCCATGGAGAACCTGCGCGTGCCATAAGGCTCCGGGGCCGGCAGAGCTACCGTTGCGGGCTGTTTGTCATAGTCGGAACGAAACGGAGAGAGGGGAACGTGTCGTGCTTGAAGTTTCTCAGGGTCACCGTCCATCTCAGTCGCAAACGACTCGTTGATAACACGCTGAATCGCTGGCAGTGAACGAAAGCTGGTGGTGAGTTCAACGAATGATGCGCCGCGATTCAGGAGCAACTTTTTGACCTCCTCGTATGTGCCGACATCGGCGCGGCGAAAACGATAAATCGCTTGCTTGGGGTCACCCACAATGAACAGTTTTCCCGCAACTGGGGTGACCTTCCTCCAATCAGTAATGACGGAGTTATCGGCTGCGAGCAGGACGAGAATCTCAGCCTGCAAGGGATCCGTGTCCTGGAACTCGTCAACAAAAATGTGCGTGTATCGATGCTGGAAGTGCCTGCGGACGCTCTCCGAATTGATCAGCAAGTCGCGCATTCGGACCAGCAAGTCTAAGAAGTCGAGTTGCCCAGAACCTTCCTTTAATGCTTGGTATTCCCAAACGCTCTCCGTGAGCTCGGCTTGAAGCAGAGGGGCCAGATCGGCATTGGCTTGCTGGAGAAATGTTTGGACGGCCGTCACCAGCGCTGCATGTGCCGTCAAGACATCTTCGCGGCTGACTTTCTCCTTATATTGTGCATATCCCTTACGAGGCAGTTTTCGCAGCTGATCGTATTCGCGGTCTTTTCCGAGAGAAACGAACATCGCTTCAAGTCCGTCGTAGTCGCGCGGTTGAGTGACTTCAACAGTTCTTATCTCGTCACTGATGGACCTTGCGGGAGCGGTGTCCGCGAAGAGCATACTTGAGGAATTTCCCGGATTCCTCGTCATGGCAGCAAAGGCGTGCAGATGCTCTACAAGACGATCGATTTCCTGCTCCCTCGAAAATATGTCTCTGCGCCAAAGCGCAGGAAAGTCACGCCAGTCTGCCAACTCCCAACCGGCCTTGAATAATGCATCTGTTGCGGAATCGCGGGAGCGGCGACGTAGGAATCGTCGGATACCGTCGGGCAGATTCTCTAACTTTCGCTCGAACCAAAGCCGGAAAACTTGGTGGTAGAGGGCCTGGCTTTGAACCTCGGTCATGACTTCGAATTGGGGATCAATTCGTGCCTCGACTGGGCGCTCGCGAAGAAGGTCTGCGCACAAAGCGTGAATGGTGCTTACACGTGCTTCCTCCAGGTGCGCGAGCGCATCTTCGAGGTGGCATCTTCGTTCCGAGTCATTAGATCGGGCACGGGCCCTTTCCAGCTCGGATCGAAGACGGAGCTTGAGTTCTCCTGCGGCCTTTTCAGTGAATGTAACTGCGATAATTTGGTCGATGGAAGCTCGGCCGCCGGCCAGAACTGCAATGACCCGTTGCACCATCTCGCTGGTCTTGCCGGTGCCAGCGGCGGCTTCGACGACCATGTTGCAGTCAAGGTCCTTCCGGATCTGATCTCTCGCGCGCTGGTCGACCAAGGCCATCAGGGTAGAACCCTCATTGCTTTTAGTTGAACGATCTGAGTGTGATCTTTTTTTCGGCCAATTCGGATTTCTTCATAGGGGCCGCAGACTTCCTGGAAGTCGCACCGAGAACAGGCGTCTTCACGGGGCGCCGGCACGAGGAACCCACTCGTGATCGCTTGTTGAATGGTGCGGAGGACGGTGCGTCCGCTCTCGCGGGTAATTTCGTTCAAAGGGATGACTCGCTCGCCGAAGCCTCCAGCGGCTGTGCAAAAGAAGATGCGGCTCTCGACGACCGGCTGTTTTAAAGCAGTTTCAACTGCCATCCCGTACAACGCAGGCTGCAAGACTTCACCGTGACCCACGACAAGGCCCTTGCTCGTATAGTTCTTGCCGGTCTTGTTGTCGGTAACGCGGAGTCGTTGGCCGTCTACGTCCGTCTCCACGAGATCGACAAACCCATGCAACTTCTCCCCGCTAGGAAGAGTGACTGGTTCCGCCAAGCTTGCCTGATCTCGCCCCTCCCGAGTCTTGAATCCGAATCCAAATTCGAAGTGGATGGGAATCCAGTCGGTCGTGGCCGCCATCTTTTCCAGCCAGACGCGTAGGTCCGCACGCATGGTTTCGACGGCGTCTTGCCAGACGCGATCGATTGCGGGCGCCAGTTCCTCGTAATACTGTTTCGCGAGGGCGTCTACTGTTTTGTCGAGCTGCCTCAAAACCCCCGGCAACGTCGCCACAGTCAAAGGTAGCCCGCCAGACTCCTGAAGTGTATGCAGCAGTTCTGCCTGGATCCGATGAAACATCTCGCCGCGCGTCATTGGATCCAGTTGCTCAATCGGCGCTGGTTCTCCTCTTAACTCCAACCGGTAAATGCCCGAAAGCAGGAATTGGTAGGGGCAAACTGCGAACTTCTGCAAAGCGGAAACGGAGTAAGGTCGAGAACTCAGCTGATATTCCTGGAGAATCTCGGTGATCGCATCGCTCTTCTTGCATAGACCGTCGTATTGAGACCACTCGGGTTTCCATCGCGCCCAACGGCTGCGGAGCGAGCGGGCCAGATGTTCGTTCAACTGCATCACGTAAGCCAAACGGCCTTTTCGCTCCGCATCGGGCTGGGTCAGCAGCGGCCACAGAGTCGCGAGATCGTGTTCCGAGTTGTCAATGGCCCGGCTCGGATCACGTGGTGCCGGCCAAGCGAGGCGGCTGGCGCCGTCTCGCTCCGCCTCGCGTGCCAGCACCTCGAAGTCCGGCACACGACCGGTGACCGATCGCATCACATCGAGCGCGTAGAAGGACGGCACGCGCGGTCTAGCTTCAGCTATCTCCAGGCGAGGATAGGAAAGATAGAGCCTTCTGCGAGCAGCACCCACCGCAATTTGGAGAAGCAGCCGTTCCTGTTGGCTCCGGTCGGCCAAGACCCGTAAGGCGGGCGAAAGTCTCTTGCGAAGGTCGTCCAAGAGCAGCGGATCTTCTCGCAGTTTGTGTGGGAAACCACGCTCCGCAAGTCCTGGAACGAACACGATTTCGAACGAACGGCCCCTCGCCTGTTCTGGGGTTCCTACAAATACCCGGCCGTAGCGATAGGGCGGTGGTTCCGCCTGCACATTCGCCAACCACGTGTAAAGCACAGTTTGGACTTCTTCAAACAAAACAGATTGTATCGGGGCCATCGGCTTCATGTCAGCCAACACGGCCAAGACACGCTCCGGCCGTCGAAGGACCTTGGGAACGAGCTTTTCTAGCCACGAAACCCATTCTCCCCAGCTTGCTGTACCGGGTAAGGCAGCTAGGTCTTCAATGATTGGAAGAACGAAGCCCCGAAGGTGCTGAAGATTGCTAAGACTCCGTTGGAGACCTTGAAGGCGTGGGGAATCGGGATCATCTTTTGCACAGGTCTCACGCTCCAATCGAAACTGCTTCTCCAAGCCATCCAGCCGCCGGATCCACCGGTCCTTCCCGCCGATCACTGCCGCCTCGACAATCAGTTGTTCCCACTTCCACGGAGCCCGAAGGCTTCCTTCTAGCTCCGGACTGGACTCATCGTCCCCCATCCCTTGCTCCAGGTCTCTTTGTTCCCCAGTTTCGGGCCCCGGCGCCGTGACGGATGAGACTGCGCCGAGCGCTTCGTCCTCGGGGAACACAAAAGTCGGTTCGGTGCTTTTGGGGTCTCCTGACTCGGAGAGCGGAGGCACCTGAGCGAATGAGAGGTATTCAGCAAAGCGGCGTGCGGACAACCCCTCTGCTGCACACGCGAGGACCGCGAGCAACGCTCGCCCTGACGGATCGGGACGACGATCGCCGCGCATGAAGAATGCGGGAATCCCCGCACGCCGTAGCGCCGTTTCCATCAGACCGGCATAGGTACCCGGATTACGAAGCAGAATCGCAACTTGATCGAAACGGATTCCTGCACCTGCCTGTTCCAGGATGCGGCGGGAGATCTCTACGCATTCCCTCTCCTCTCCGGGAGCTGAGAAGAAGACAAATTCGTCGTCCGCTTTGCCTTCGGGCGGGACAACCTCGGTGAACAAGTACTGGCCGAGCCGCGCAAGACTCGATTTGACAAGGGTGGGGCCAGCTTCAGCCACCTGTAGCGCAGGCAGAGCCCTCAGAGCGAGCAGGGTCCGGGTATCCCCGACCGGGCAGGTAATGAGGAGGCTCGGTGACGACTCGGCCAATGCAACAAGAAAGTCCTGCTCTGCAGCGAAATGAATTGGCACATCCAGAAGGAGCGAGGGGCAGCGCGCCAGAGTTGCACCGGACCGAACAGCCTCTGACGCTACACGCAGCAAGCCTGTCCGGTCGGCAATGGAGGCAGTCGCAAGTTGCTTTTCAAACTGAAGGAGTAAAGCACCATTGTCTCGTGCAGAAGCCTCAAGCTGTTCGAGGTTGTCAGCTGTTATGCCAGCAGATCGCAAATCATCCAGAGTGGACGCAGTGGCCCGCGCGAAGCCGGGAAAGCGAGCAACTGGATGGAAATACTCCAGGTGGCCTTTTGCTAATGCTTCGTAGACAGCGCGGGCGGCAACTGCATCGTTACCCAACGGTGTGCCAGGTGCGAGTCCCTGCTCTGCGAGCTTCGGCGCAGCAATTCGGGCCGCCACTTGCGTGAAGCTAAACCGCCGCAATCCGAATGTTGCGCCCTTGGTCTGCGGCAAACCCCGGACCAGCTCATCGATGGCTTCAATGGAAGATCCGATCAGCACCATTTCAGTCGCACTTGGGAAGGAGCAGACGAACTCAGCCGCAGCCGCGATCCGGTCGGCGGCCGAGTGGGATTTTAGAAGTTGAAGCATGCCAACTGGCAACGTAACGCCAGAGCACATGGCGCGTCAAACAGGGGAAGAGCGCGGAGAATGCGGGTCAACCGAGGCACCTTAAGAGTGTATCCGACCTTCTTTGGTTATTGACCAGAGCGATTGATGCAGAGTTCCACATTCACCATCGTCTTGAGAGTTCGTATTTCCGCCCGCACTACCGATGGGAGCGCCCACCCAGTGCCAGACCTTGGCTCGAGGCAATGTTCTTCCGGACGAGCCATCCTAGCCTGAGTACTCCAGATATACAGGGCGTCCAAGTAGAAGTACCGTTCTTCAGCGCTGAGACTGAAGCGAGATTCAAGCCACCTGCAGCGATAATCTCGGAAATCGCGCTCGCGTGCTTGGCGGGCATCATGGCGATAATTCTCTTTCTCAGAGAACTTCAGTCACACGTGGGTTCGTTCTTTGAGGTGGATCCACAACCACGACCTCGCGGGTACCATGATCATCATCTTCCGCGATAGCGCCTTTTGCAGACGACGGGGCCAAAGTAACGTGGCAGCGATTCTCCAGCGGCAAGGTCTCAATCACGCCTCTTCGGGCTGTGGACGCGACGGTTGAGAGCGGGCCTCCAGACTACACGGACATTTTATGGGGCGGCGTTGACGTGGCAACGAGCCAAATGGCATAGTCGCAAGGTAGGCAGGGGGCTTACCGCAAAGTCACTCGCGTTCCCGCGAAATCAAAATAGAGGAGTTCAATGCTTTCAAATCTCGTACGCATCCAAGTGCTTAGTCCAGAGCACGTGCTCGTGCTGTCGCACGAAGATGTCCTCTTCAGAACTACGAATGAAGGTCTCGATTGGCATGAGGTCAACTCATCAGTAACAATGCGGACTTTCCGGTTCGTCTCTCCTGAATTCGGTTTCGCCATCGTTTCTGGCGAAGTTATGAGAACCGTCGACGGCGGTTTGACATGGATGCCGACCCTGCCTGTCGCGGGGTTGGTTGGTGCAACTCTGTCGGCGATTTATTTCGTTGATGAGTTGTGCGGATGGACCGCCGGTTATAACGGCGTGATCGCACGTACGATTGATGGCGGGCGATCTTGGACGACAAGCCGTAAGCCAATCACTGGCGGGATCACCCGGATCCAGTTCGCCGATCGTCATTGTGGATGGGCTGTTGCAGAACTCAATTGTCCTGACCGGGATGAGATAGCGACAGAAGCACGTCGTCTATGGCTCGGAGCCGGTAAACCCTCGGGCACAGAGGACTCCAATTGGTTCGAAGCTGAACGTAGTTGTAGAAGAACCAGTGGTCTGTTACAAACCTCTGATGGCGGCGCCCATTGGGAACTGGTTTGGGTAACACCTGAGCCGATCGGCCTGTCGGTCAACGCAAATAATGTATTCGCGGTCGATCAACACAGACTTTTCCAATCCAGCGATCGTGGAGTGCGATGGAGCTCTCGCGAAATCCCGAAAAAACGTGTTGACGGGGAGTTGTGGTGCATCCATTTTACGTCCGAACACGTAGGATGGATTGGTGGGCTATTCGGGGTTTACGGGACCACGACAGGTGGTGCGTCCTGGTTGGGGGGGCAGGCATTACAGCTAACGGCATGCTCGACATTGATGCTTGCGCCGATTTGACCCCATGGGCAGTTTGCGGCAACATGTCAGGTACTACCACCATTGTCCACAGCACGGACGGTGGAATCACGTGGCCGTACGAGTACCAGGTGCCGTGGCCCTGGTGGGTCCCACGCAAATCGCTGACCTGATCGGTCGCGAGGATGAGGCATAACGAGGTAGTGATACCTATTAGTATCCATGATAGCTTCTCGCTCCCAAATGGCCAGGGGCTTGGTTCATCACAAAAGTGTCCTCGTCGGCTCTCGACCTGACGGGAGATGTCTTGGGAAATTTGTCAAATATGGCGCGAATATCCAAAATGCAGACCGTGGAATAAAGAACATCGTGCTCATAGCTAAATTGACAGAACCACGATGAGCTCCCTTTTCGCCACCTTTTTCTCGCTGGTCAGTTTTCGAACCCGTGCGGTCCTGAGGCGGAGATTTTCGCACTTCGTCATCAACTCACAGTTCCCCAAAAGAACGCACCGCGTCGTTTGCGCCTCCAGCGCTCAGATAGGCTCTTGTGGTTTTGCTGTCGCGATGGTGCCCGGCTGGCGTCATAGTCTGCAGGATACGGTGATCGCCTGGCACCGCCGTGCGTTAGCTTGGTACTGGACGCGGAAGTCACGGCGGCGTCGGTTGGAGCTAAAGTACCCGTCAGGGGACTGTGGAAATCAGCGACGTTCGGTTAGCAAAAAGGTTGTGTTTCAGCTAACCTGCCAGAATACTGGATGCCGGCTACTATAATGTTGTGTTACTCGTTTGAGACGGAGATGCAGCGTCATATGAGTGCACAAAGTACTTACTATGCGGTAACCGCCATGGGAATATTGGTAGGTGGTGGATGGACGTTCTATCAATACGCGCTGCGCAAAGCTTTCGAAAGTGCGCTGTCGATTGATTACTTGATACGGACTGAGCCGAGAGAACATCAGTTTGTTGCATTCCTTGAAGTGATCCTTATTAACATTGGGAACCGCAGGATTAGTGTCCCTCCAAGGCTGACAAGAGAGGAAATTGAGGACTATGAGCAATCGGTGCTTTATCCGGCAGACCTGCAAATAAGAAGACTGAGGGACGACTTTGATGGGCCAAGGTTCGCGGGCTGGTGGTCTAAGGCCAACCTATTGGAAAATGTGGACGGACTGCCCTCGCACATCAATCTGCTGTTCGAATATACGCGTTCAGATGGCAAAGTCGACTTTTTCATGGAGCCCAAGGAACAATATACGCTGGGGTCGGTTTTTGTATTACCTGCCGGGCATTACGCGGCTAAGATTGTCTTCGTTGGAAAGCGGGCCAAAGCTGCTGAGTTTTGGGGTCGGATTGTTTATTTCCAGATACCTGCCGTGAGATCTTCCAGTAAAAAGCCAAACGGAATCGTTCATCGGAGTCAATATCGATCAGCGAACCACGCCGTAGGGACACCTCCGTGTGACAGGGCTGACCGGAATTCGGGTAAACAACACCGCCTGGATCAGTTTTTTATCAACGGCAACAGATTTGTCCTTGCGTGTCATGGACGATGTTTCTGATGATCCGCCAGCATCTCGTTCACAAAAAGTAACGCGAACGACATAGCGATCCGAAGTGGAGTATATGAGATCACCTTCAATTGTCATGGGCGGATCACTATCATGATAAGGATGGGTACCATTTCGTAGATACGTGAGTATATCCTTACCCTCAGGCGCGAAATAGAACACTGCATTCTGGGGACGTCCGCCCCCTACCTCTGTATTCACAGTTTCGAACATGCTGTATCCGATTAGAAGCACTCCGATAACGGTTCCCGGGATTATTGCTCCCAACCATAGCACAACACCTACTTGACGTTCGGTCAATGAACTCGATCTGTGCCTGGTCAAAAAGCCGGTGATGACGAGAACTGGGAATACACTCATTAGGATCAATAAACCTCTCCAACCGTCTATGCCGATATCTAAGACCGCCAAATGGTCATCTAGCGGAGCCGGCGCGCCGAGCACGATCCCGAACAACACGTTCGCGACTCCGCTGCACACATAGCAAAGGATAGTGAAGTAGATTAATCCGAGCGCGATGCGCTTTACGACCGAGGCCTCTCTCTTTGCCACTGTATACGCAAACGAAAGCGAGGGGAGCGAGGCCAACAGCAGAAGCAGCAGGGACCAGAACCCAGTGAATAGGCACTGAGGCTTCACAATGGAAAAATCGCTGATTCCGTACTCAGCTAGGAAGGTGTTCGTCACTAGTAGGCCGATACCATATAAAACAAGTGCTACCAGCGATAAGATCTTTGCGGTAGCTTCGGCATTCGTCGACACACGTTGAAGAAAAGCTGCGGGGACATTCGCCGGTACCGTCGGAGTATCACTGGCCATAACAGTCCCTTTGAATGGTCGTGCTGAGTATGGGATTGCTAACCCAACGCGATCAGCTTCTCCGGCGTCGCCCTCCGAGCAAGTCCTTTCCTCTGGTGCGTCGCGCTAGGTAACACCGCCTTACCGAATTACTGTGGGTCCCGAGCAAACACCGAAACTGAATTGGCTGGAATCACTACCGAGGACGAAAATTGAAAGCCGTGTTGGGGCGCGCCACTCGCGATAATACGACCCCCGTTCCCAGCGGCACGCGGATTGACCCATCCGTCATAGACATCGCTGTTGAAGACCTCAGCCCATTCACCACCCCTAGGGAACCCGAGTTCATAAGCCCACCAAGTTTCCTCGCGCAGGCTAACCACAACCACCACATCACCGCCAATCCCTTCAAGCCAACGGTGAAATGCTAGCACTCGATTGTCATTGTGCACATGGTACACATTTATTCTGTCCCCGCAGAGCGCTCCGTATCGACGCCGCACGGCGATCAACTCGCGGACAAATCGCAAGTGATCAGGCATCGCTTGGTCAGAATTCAATCCATCCCACCAGATAAGACTATCGGCGAAATAGTTTGGACTGTCGCTCCAATATTTGTCTTCCATAAACTCCTGTCCCATGAAGAGCATGGGAATGCCAGGAGACGTCAGTAAGAGTCCGTTTGCCACCCGGCTCCGGCTGCGCGCGTACCAAGAGCGCGCGTTCGTCGAGTCGGCGAGTGAAGCGATCCGAGGCTGGCGGTCAGTGGTATTGTCGATCCGCACGACATCTTGGTTTTCGAGATGTTGGACCTGACGCCACGCGCTTCCGAGGGCTGGGTAAAGATTCGCTGCCACAGCGTCTAGATTCACAAGAGTATCTCTTCCTCCAGCTGCTTGCGCGACCGCCACACGGATCGCTTGGCGCAGCCCCGAAGACACCGCCGCATCGAACCCTGCACCACCGTCAAGACGTGAGCGGACAACCGATCGCTGATCAGCCCAATATTCGGCAATTAATGGGGCTTGCGGTTTTCGAAATCGCAATGTGTCAGTCAGATCTTGTAGGAAGCTCCAACCCCCATGGCCATCGATTACAGTAACTTCATCGAAGCGAAAGCCATCAACATGGTACTCATCAAGAAACAAGCTTGCGTTGTCAATCAGAAATTGGCAGACCTCGCGCTTCCAATAGGCAAAAATGAGCCCTCCAGCCCATCCCTGATCTGTGAAAAATAGGCTGCGATTATTATTCCCGGGCTGTTCGCGGTCTAAGAAATAGAGGCCCTCATCTCCAAAGTCGCCTCCTGCATGGTTATAGACCACATCGAAAATCACCGCGATGCCGAAGAGATGACACAGATCGACCAATGCCATCAGTTGCTTTGTTTGGCAGTCTAGTTCAGTTTGCTTGAATTCACGTTGCCCGAACCGACTGAGCAACTGGTTTGCCTTATCCAAGTACTGCTGAAAATCCGGGCTGCCGGGCTGTACGCTGTAGTCCATTTCAGGAGAGTACAAGTCGATGCCGTTATACCCTAACGAACGCGGAGTGCTGAACTCCTGAATAGGTAGCAGTTGAATGGCATTGACTCCGAGGTCGGCAAGATAGTCAAGTTTGAATAGAAGATCCAGAAATCTGCCGGGGCGCTCGCGTCGACAATCCTTGCCCGAGGCATCAGTAGACCAGAATGCGCCAATGTGAAGTTGATACAGGATGAGCTGATTGAAGGGCTTCGGCCTGAAGCCCTGATCGTGCCACGGAAAAGTCTGGGGATGCGTTACGTTGCAGTTTGAAACTGGGAAAGGCGGATCCAGGGTAAGAGATCGGGCATAAGGGTCACGCTTGTATCCAGCGGAGCCGTCACCGGAAATGAAAAACTTGTATTGATCTCCCTCTTTCACTCCGGGAACATAAGCAAACCAATATCCGTTAGCAGAGGCTTTTAAGGGTTGATCTGACCAGGAATTGAAGCTGCCACGCAAAGAAACTGACTTGGCTTCAGGCGCAAACACACGAAAGGTTGCGCCCCATTCGATGAGGTTCGCCCCCATGGGGGCGGTATCGGGATTGGGCAAGATTTCAGTCATATCCGCCAAACATAAAAAGTGAAATGTTTTCATCCGTCGCATTCATAAGGCCGTGCAACTTTCCACCTTTTAATAAAGCGAGATGCCCTGCCCGTAGAGTCCGCACCTCGAAACACCGCTCTCTGTTCGGCATCTTGCACCAGTCACCGACGACCATGTATCCACGCCCTTCCATCATTAAGAAAGCTTCCAAATTATCTCTGTGTCGGTGCAGACCTATACCGCACTCCGGCTGGAGGATGTGAAGGTCCATGTAGTTAACGGCCATAAATGGCTCCGTGGTGCCGGCGTGATCTTTTTTGCCGAATGCGTCAAAATTCCATGGAGACAGCTCGCGTTGGAGTTCGCCACTCTTGTCGAACCTGCCATAATTTGATAAAAGGTTCCGATATTCAAGAAACCCAAGTCCGCCATGCGGGTGGCCGCTCACTCCGGCACTTAAAAAGTTATCCCAACCTCGCAAGATCATATTGAATTCATAGTGATAATTGTTACCGTCATTCGAATCCCACGCACTCATCTCACGATCAGCCCACGCGCATTCCAGGTGTAAAGGAAGAATCGGATGCATTGTGCAGTCGGCTGCGATCACGCGAAGATCACGATCATTCAGGTTTTCGCGATCAAAATCAGATTGGCTCCCGTGAACAAGGTCGTTTCGTGCTTGCAACTCGCCCCGATCCAAAGCCTCTCGTGAACTGCCGCCCAGCCGATTACTTAAGTCTGTCCCCGGATAGCCCCAAAGCTCAATTTCATACCGGTGGGACATTTCGTTATACGGAACTTTCAGCAAGGATTGCACGGCATTCTGCCCGACTTTCAGCCACAACTTGATGTCAGGCCCTGGCGAGCTCTGCTTCGCTTTCCAGAGCGGCGAGTCTGGCCCCGCTTGATAGGAAAGCCGCAAGAATGGTCCGGTCCAATCGCCCGTTGTAACCCAACCTCGGACAACAGTCGTCGATGACACACGGAAGGTCTTGATGTTTTGCTTTTGAAAATCCGTTTTGATGTCCTGTTGTGTAGGATCCACAATATCCGATTGCTCACCTTGAGGCCCGTAGAGCTCAAGATAGTCGAACGGAAAAAGATATTGAAGATAGCTCCGTAAGTACCACTCGCGATCGCATGCGAGTCGAGTCTGTTCCACTAAACGGAGCACCTCCAGCAATGAATTTCCCTTGTTGTAGTTGGGTACAGTTCCCGGAGTCACCCGGAATACGCTGTCGATGTGAACAATCTGCATAGCGCTTCCTTTAAGACGTGTGATACAAGAATGCGACGAAGCGGAGGGGTTTATCCGTGCTTGGATTGCGTATGCCGTGAATTCCGCCACTCTTTGTGTAAATGACGCTTCCCGGCGTTACAGGTAACTCTCGGCACCTGCTTGTGCCAAGGCCGTAAATTGCTCGATCAACAGTTGGGTATTTGGTATTGTTCGGGTCATCCCCGTCGCCCATGTAAGCTATTCCTTCGCCTTCGACGATACAGTACAGTTCCTCAGTACCAATATGGCGATGCGTACCTTCGATCGCCCCTGGAGGTATCGTCACTTTATGAAAGAACACCACTGAACTTGCAAATTCGCGCTGCAACACCCATCGCATCTCTATTATGTTGTCAGGTGTGGCCTCAGCATTGGTACTCTCCATCATTCCGTTCACATACTTAACGGGATCCAACCTGTCTATGTTGTCGAAAAAGTGTCCCCGCTGAAAGTCTATAAGATATGAACCATCCAACACGGTATTCTCATTGGCACTTGGCACGGGTGTGTTCGGCACTTGATGGTTACGGAGGTAGTTATTGTCGTCCTGCGGATTAGTAATGCGGTAGCCAAATGGGAGGTCAATGTCATTCTCGCGAAACCTCAGCTCCAGTCGCTGCAGTGCTGGCAGGTCTCGAATATAATCCTTGAAGGCGAAAACGCTCGTTATGGAGCCCATCATCCCAATTTGATCGAGAATCTTAAAATCATGATACTTTCGCGGGGGAGGGCTGACACTCTCCCAGATTTCTGTCTGGTAGGCATTGATCCACTTGTCAAAGTGAAGGCGCAAGGTCGCTTCGGGACCTTGTTCCGGCTGGCTCTTCGGATCCAACAAATGAATGTTCATGAGCATACGATCACGCAAGAAGCGGTTCTTTTCCCGGGCTACCTCAGTCAATCGCCCCGCACGGTATTCGATACGTAGAACATTGCTCAGGAACGCACCATCCACATAGACTTCCGCTTTCATCACAGTGATGTCGAAGGCGTTCCGAACCTCCGTGACGTTGTACCGATACCTGGAGCTACGGGTTGCATTCAGATAGGAGGCGTGATAAATGCGATCTGGATAAAAGACAACTTTAAACACATCGTTCGACGGATCGGTGTGTTCCTGGTTGAATCTTGCATCGCCGGTCCCGGGGTACATCTGCGACAATCGCGCGTCCATGACTGCTCCTTGATTACAGAAAACTAAAGTAAGTCACTCTGTAAGAGGCTGTCGCCGACCCTAAAAGCATTTGCCTGAATCGTCAGAGTGGGGTTACCGCTGCCAGACGTTGGCATAAAAGCACCATCCGTAACATATAGGTTCTTAAAGTGCCATGCTTTGCAAGTCGGATCTAGAACGGAATCCTTCTCATTCACCCCAAATCTAGCGCCACCTAGAATATGGTTCGCGATCCGGGCCAGAGAGTTCTCACTCATATACACGCCCCCGAAACCTTCGACGTTGTACTTTCCTTTGCCTCCGTCACCACCATACGCGAGGATGTCACGACATTGCCGGGCAATGGTATCCATCAGAAAGCGATCGTGGGGATGCCAGGATTTGATAATGTACCCGACCTTGCGTCCCCACTTATCACGCACGCTCGGGTGCAGTTCAATTCTGTTCGTTTTCTGGGGAAGCTGATTCGCCATGAAGCTCACTGACAGCCTTCGGTTGAACTGATCGTTGAGGAATCCTACGAACTTGTCGCCGACAACGCTCATTTCATTATTGAATGCATGCCAGAGCGTGTCGAGATCTGCGGCACCATGTGTGCGACCGAGTGCGACAGGCAGAGCTTGATCTGAAGTGTTGTTATAAATTGTGGCCCCGGCCCAGAGGTGGTTTTCACAAATGAACTTTTCAGTCCCGCAATAGTCCGTAGCCCAGTCACTGTCTATGGTGATGGATTTGTCAAAACGATCTGGCATTACTGCCGAAGCTCCTCCAAAACAATGCGTTAGAAAGTACTTACCCAGCAGATCGTTCTGATTAATTCTCTTATCGAACTCCAGGCTTTGTTCGGCTGATATTTTCAGCAGGCGCACCGATTCGATGGCAGAACATGCGACTACAATTACTTTCCCGGATACTGTTCGCTGCCGGCCGCTTGAATCCCTATAGTGAACCCTGCTCACCCGATCTCCCTGGCATTCGAGGTGAGTTACGTTAGAGTTTGGACGAAGAGTGAATAGCGGGTTGTTCGTCTTGTACAGAGGCCGAAGAAGCGAGACCCACGTTGTGGATTTGTAGTCCAGAGGATCGCCGTAACGATTCACATAAGCGGTTTTCGGTCCTCCGTCCCAAGCGGGATTACGCAATGGGCCAACCTTTCGGCCGCTCGGATTGTGGTCTTGAGTGATAACCGCTTGCGGTGTGCGATACGGTTTCATGCCCAGCGCAAGCATCCCTTGGCGCGCATATTCGCTGATCGGGTTGGGGTCCAAAGGTGTCTGGTAATTGTCGACACTAGCCGGCTTGATCTGGTTGTTACGGGACCCGTTGATTCCGATCAATTCCTCCGCTTTGCAGTAATATTTCTCGAAGTCCTCGTACGATATCGGCCAATCACGCAGTTCCCGTTTGACGTCGCTCGTCAAATCGGCTTGAATATCGGTGCGGGCGTCATTGAACGTTTTGAGCTGAAAGTCGAGCTTGCTGAACCGAAGTGAGACTCCGCCATAGTGCTGGGTACCGCCACCGACGCATTGGCAGGTATAACCTTCAATAGTGGCGTAGTCGGAGCTATCATTGTTGCGATAGATGTGTGGCTCATCATTAAGATCAGGTTCGACGTGGCTCGTGTAAAAGGAAGCGCCGGTGTTGGCGAGCCCAGGAACGGTTAACTTCTTCTCTGGGCCGTCCGATATAAGTTCATCACGCTTGTAGTCGCTCAGCCCCATAGGGTCATCGGCTTGGGGCCGGAATAGCGGACCCTTCTCCAAGAGCAGTACGGACTTGCCTTTGTTTACAAGCGTGTGCACGATCGGTGCCCCTCCTGCGCCGCTACCTATGACCACGGCATCGAATAATTCGTCCTGTGAAACCATTGGGAATACCTCAAGGACCAAAGCTTTAAATGTTCACACCTGTTATCAACCGCGATATTCTGGATTGCGGCCAAGTGGCCATTCGAGAGCACGACTCCAATCGAAATATGATGGGGTCGAAATCGGATCGGGCAACTTGCCGGTTTTAGGGTCCACTAGATTACCTTCGAGGAAGGCCCAACCAGCAGCACCCATGTTGCCACCATACTTCGGGTGGGAAAACGCGCCGGTATAAGTGTGTCGTCGAAGTAATTGCAAAAAGAAGTTCGGGCTCGAATAACGAGAATAGTCCCATCCAAATATGCTATGGCCATCGTCGCTGGCCATGTCGTTGTAGAGTTGTTCGTACGCAGTCGGCGGCATCCGACTCGGTTCCTCAAAAGGATCTCGCAAACGCAACACCCGGTCGACCTGTTCCAAACAAATCTTGTAATCGACAAGCCTGTGGCTCTCCTGGCGAGCAACGATCTTGTCGATGAAGTTCACTGCGCCCACCGGCTGATCAAGTCTATAGACTCGCGCGTACTGTGAATCCTTGTTTTGTCGGTCAAGACTGTTGTAGTAGATATTTAGGAATCGTTGAGCTTCGGTTGTCCGAAACGGCAGGATGTGGTTCGTCAATCGTTCAAGGAGGACAATTTCCCATCGCTCGAATGAGAGACTGTCAGTACAGTACTCAGTGAAAAACGTCGACCACTTTGAGCCATCGATTAGAGTGACTTGCTGTGGATTTATCGGATCAAGCAGAGACCTGGCTCCTGCAAGAAATTTGTATCTGTGTGCCTCCCCCTTCGGCACCACCACTGTTACAGCCCAATAAATACTGTCTTCGACTTGGCTCAACGGAACCGGTGAATACAGATCCGCAAACGTTCCAATCATTGAAATGTCGTCGCCCAAGCGTCCATCACGATTGACATACACGAATGTCACAATGTTGAATGCGTGACTTGCTCTGTAATCCTGTCCGTCGTAGTAACTATCGATGATCGGGAATCTCCACGCCTCCGAAATCTTCGCACGCGGGTCGCCGGGTTCATACTGCCCATAGTTGTGTCTGGCGTCGCTGTTGTCCCTCGCTAGGTACTTCGTGCAATGATTCAGCACGTACGTCGTGTCCTTACGGGCAACGAGAGCTGTCATAACAACACCTCAGAGATTCCGTGCGGGAATAATAAGTGAGAGGCTAGGGCATCAGACGGAACGTGTCAAAGTAAAATTATATAACTTCTTGTTCTGAATTCAGAACAATGAAGTGAAGTCGGGTGCTGTAGAGCCTTGCTGGTGATATACTGGCAGGTTTTGTTCGTACGTGGATCGGACAGAACCCTGCGAGTGATCGCGCGTATTTTATTCATTCTCAACACCCGATCCTGGATTAGGTCGGGCCGAACGGTCATACTCAAACTTGCCTAAGGGAGCCTGATACTTCTTGACCCAGGTAGCCCCACCATTCTGGCTGCGGAGGACGCTCGTTGTTCCTGAGTGATTTCCGCCTATCGCTCAGACTGTCTGCAATGGCAAGCTTCGTTGCGACCGAGTGCACGAGCGGGATTCCGATTCAGCAGATCTCTATCCATCAACTTTCCCGTCAGGACGCTGATCTATTTTAGTTGGCATTCCCCGTTGCTGAACTGGGGGTCCGATCTTGTATAACCTTTTCAATTGGGTTTCGAGAAGATTCTTTCGGGCTTTAATGTCATCCTCAATCGTCGGCGGCCATCGTACCGTTTCAATTTCCCCAGGTATGCCGGTTTTCCGCCAAAGGTCATAAAGCGGTACGCTCTGCGATTCGTGATGGAGATATTGGTCGAAGCTCGGGGGCCAGTCGATCGCGAGGTAAGGCTTCGTTCGTAGCAGTTCCCCAATCTGAAGCATGAGGGGAACTGTGTAGTTATCTTCAAAGTGCTGGAAAATCGTAACCCAGGATGTTCCGCTCTCGTGGGCCAGCCTCTGATCTTGCATGGTTTGAACATCGATCTTCTTCTGCACCAGCGCGAGTAGTGGGTAATAAAACTCTTCCATTTGCCTTATCAGAAACATTCTGCGTTGTTCGAGCGATTTCGAGTGTTGTTGGAGAAGAAAGGTCACGAGCCAGCCCAAGCCAACCGCGCTAGCTCCGATCAGGGCCGCTATTATTTGTGGCATCACAAACATCCTTTCGTAAGAATTCCCTGAAACCGCTCTCAACCGCCGTAGGATTGAAATCGAGTATAGTTTTTCATCGCTGGGGCCCAAGTCTCCGTCATCGCATATCATGCGACTCCTGTTTCTAGATTTTGGCCTTCCTCCTCTTCGGAGGGCCGCACTCCTCGCAAGGAAACTGGTTCGGTCTTCGGTGCAGTTGGCTGTTGTTCCACCTCTGCTGCCGTACGCTGCGAACTTTCGCGACTGAGGCTGTGGGAAAGGTTGCTGCCATCATTCGTGTAAATCTGGGCGTCGTGTTGGGCTCTTGAAACAGACACATAGGCGAACCGGTTGTTAACCAAGAGTTCGCTTTTCTCTGTGTCCACGTGGATTAACACGCGCTCCGCGGTCTGTCCCTGGCTGCTGTGGCTGGTCACCGCGTATCCATGGTCTAGGTGCGGGTGCTCTCGGATGTTGAATCGAACCTCGCGTTCCGAGTCCAGGCGGACACTAAGGTCACCCTCAGAGCTGACTCTCTCGATAGTGCCGAGATCTCGGTTAGCGACCCTTAGTTCCTTCGATGGTGCCGTGAACTGGATGCGGTCGCCCTTGGAGAATTCATGCTCCACCTCGCGATGGACCGACACTCCGGAGAGACGTCGCGGATCGTAGGTCTGCAGTGTTCCCTTCTCGTGCTCGATCGTTATACGGTTTTCCTTCGGGTCCACATGACTGACTCGCCCGTACTCTCCTGCTTTGATTTTTAAGGCTTTGCTTCCGCGCGAGTAGCGAACCACATCCCCCGCCTCGTATTGCGCAGCCCACTGGCGATCTGCTCCCGTCATTTCTTGACGCGACTCCAGAACCCTAAGTTTGTGCTCGTCTTTGCTCACCTCTCCGCGATTCTGCATTTCGCGATGGATCAGCGAATTCAATTCGCGTCGGGATTCATTGTCGGGCGAGATGACCAATGTCCCCTCCGGTTTCCGTGCATACTCTCGGGCAATTGCGACGAACCGTTCTTGGGGATTAACGATCTCATGTACACGGCCCTGCTGTTCGAGATTTGCAATTCCTCCACGTACGTCTCCGCGGGCGAGCTGCTCTACCGTCTCCTTGAGCATTGGGTCCTTCTGGCGCAAAATCTCATCCAACTTGGCCGTCTGCATGCCCGCCTCTTGTAGCTGTTTATAGGGTCTGCCAGCTTCCACCGCCTCATGTTGCCGTGTATCGCCAACCAAAAGCACGCGGTCGGATGTGTGAAGGCGATGAAAAAACTCGTTCATTTGCTTCGTACTTGCAAGGCTCGATTCATCGATAACAAAGAGCCGTTTCTGTCCATCAGTGGGTGCGTAGTGCCGAACGAGATGGCGTTGGAGCGTGCCTGACTCAATTCCTGATTCCGCCAATTTGTGGGCGGCACGCGAAGTGGGAGCGAGTCCGATCACTTGGTAGCCTTCGCATTCCGCAGCTTCGCGGATCGCGGACAGTGAAGTTGTTTTCCCAGCCCCGGCCACACCCTCGAGCCCCATGATCTTGTCGCGGCCAGACACGATCTGCTCAACGGCGGCGCGTTGGCTGGGGCTTAAGTGCGCGTGACTTTCCTGGACGTGCTGCCATGTTTGGGGGTTGACGAGAGGACCGTTCAGGCCTTGTCCTCTTTGCATTTCGGCCACGTTATCGCGTTCGTACTGAATCATCCTCTCCGTGGTGAAGGCGCGGCTTGGAGACTTACTCTCAACTTCGATGAAATCACCTGACTGAATGCTCTTTTCGAATCTCTCTCTAATCTCGGCGAAGCTCGCTTCACCCATGGAACGCCTTAACGCGTCGCGTATCAGCTCACGCTCGTCCGCGACCGCCTGTCTCTCAAGATTCTTGTCCCTGGCATATGTCAGCGCTGATTCGAAATGTTGCCTACCTGGACCGATTCTCTCGACCTCGTGTGCATGAGCCGCGCGGATGATCTGCTCTGGCTGATTGCCAAATCGCTCAGCCATTTCCTTATGCATCAGCTGCATCTCTGCGTGGCTGATGGTTGCCAGTTTGCCGTCGCGCGTCTGGTGAGCTGCGATCTGTGCCGCACCTGCACCTCTCAGGCCTTGTTGTTCGAGGTATGCCTGGATTTGCTGACTTCTCGGACTGGAAGCATCGAGGTACTCACGTGTATAGCCGGCGATCTCCGGCTGCCCACTTTTTCCTTTTTCGATCTCATAGCCCTCACCCTTCAGGCGCAAGGCAAGCTCGGAACGGTAGACCGCCGTGGCAAACTGCTGCGACCGGTACAATTCGTGCGGCTGTAGGGCCCGCGCTTCTCCGTTCTGGGTTTCAGTGAGATTGAAGAACACGATGTGAGTATGCAACTGTGGCGCGGCATACCCGTTTACCGGGCGCGCACTGTCATGTTCGAAACTCGCGGCGATCCACTTACCCGTTGTTTCTGGCCGACGGTTTCCTCCCATGCGCGCCTGGACGAACTTCTCCATCTCGTTGAGCACAACTTTCACACTATCCCGGTGAGCCTCGCGGACGGCCTTGTTACCACCCACAAGGGCGGTTAGCGACACGCTCTTCGGCGCCGAGAAAGTTGCGTCCCAGCCGGCACGGTGCTCCATCGTGCTGACTGTATCTCCGCGTCCGTTGACTTGTTCACGCGCAGTTTGATGCCGCACGAGTTGCTCACCCGTTATCGGGTGCTGCCCAGTGGCCAGACGCTGGAAGTGCTCCTCCCGAACTTCGCCGGAAAGACCCCATTCCCGCGCCAGTCTGCCATGCCATTCGCCGCGTATTCGATCGCCCTCGGAGTAGTAGTTCTCCTGAGCATTGGCGAATTCTTCCTTGTGATAAGTCTGCGCTTGTCCGGCGCTCAGCGGATTGGAAATGGTGAGCATAATTAACTCACTCGAAGTGCAGTTCCTGCCCAGCAGCAATGCCTTTCGGGTCTTCTCCCAGCCCTCGCGCACTGTTCTGTTGGCCAGCCGGAACTGCACCTGGCTCAGGTGCACACCTCTCGATTTCGACGACCCGAGGTGCGCTTGCTCCGGGTATAAATCCCTGCTGAGACTTCAGTGGCGCCAGGTAGGGAAAGCTGAACGGCACGACCAGATTGTCGACCTTGACCAACGCATGCAGGCGTTCAAGGCCGCTGATTTCTGACGGAAGCACGAGAGGCTCCGTTCGCCTTTCTGTGTGATAGCTCCTTGATCTCGCGCTGCGGAAGAACCGTCCCGTATTAACCGTCTCTTTCGTCCGCTCCATTTCTACTTCTCCAATGGTGTCCGAGATCCATTTGGCCGCGCGCGGCTCACTGGTATGCAAGAAAATCTTGGTCGCTGGCTGCGATAACATTGTTTCGGCTTCATGCCCATACCGCACTTCAAGCTGGCTACGGCCCTGGAATCCGATTACGACCGGATTTCCGGACTTGCGATTCTCGGTCAGGGCAGTATGCAACTGCGGCAATCGCTGCAGGCTTGCGAGCTCGTCAAGAACGAACCATGCGTGGCGCATGGCGGGGTCGCCCTGGTTCATCAAGCGCAGCACCAGCGTGTCCAGCCACAAGCTGGTAAGGGGCAACAGCCGCTCGCGAAATCTCGGGGTTGAGGTCAGGAACAGCCAACCCGTCTTTTGGCGTGCCCATTCCTCAGTCGTCCACCGTTGCTTTGCATCGTTCTCTCGCGGTAGGAGTTTCAGACTGTCCGCCACCATGTTGAGGGCGCCTAGAACACCGCCACGCTGCGGACCCGCAGCGCGATAGACAAATGCTTCGAGCTCTGTGCCTTTCACCAGACGATCCAGTTCTTCCTCGTGGCCCATCCACCAGACCAACTCTTCCGGCGTGGGCTTGAGCGTGAGCAAGTGTGCAAAGATTTTCCGTGGACCTTCCACAAAGAACGTATTCTCATGCGGCTTATCCGGGAACAGAGACGTTGCCAGCGTTAGGGCTTCTGCCTCATGGATGACTTCATCGGCAGGCGACCAGTATGGGCATCGGGCGTCAAGAGGATTCAGGACAAGGTCGCCGCGGGCGGCATTAAAAAACTGAGGTGTGTATTCGAGTGCCGGATCGTAGACAATCGCCGTTTCGCCACGCTCGGAGACCTGGGTGAGCACTCGCCTTTGAAGAACGCTCTTCCCGGCACCCGTGTCGCCCATGATCATGATGTGGCTACTTTCCAGCGACCGGGGAATGGAGAGCAGTTCGCTCGATTCAGTGGTCAGAAAGCTGATACCGTCCGTTCCGCTCCACACATTGAATTCTCTAAGCGTGACCATCTGCGGACCCTTGAGCCTTCGTCCTCCCTCTTGGCTGCGCCGTCGGGCTCGGTCTCGCGCGATGGCAAGTATCAGGCCGAGCACCAGCACGACCAATGCACCGACCCAAGCAGGCCGAATCAGATCATCCGGAGTCTGACCCTCGTAAATCCGCTCCAAAAGCATCTGGTTCATTTGTGCACTCGTGTAATGGACAATGTCCAGCTTCACTGCCACCGCCCCCGTCTGCCGCGCTTTCCGCGTGAGGGCAAACGGAAACGGTGGCCATCCTTGCATCGGTCCCGGTACAACGTCGGCATCGACCGCCATCAGCTGCTTGCCGTGGGCGTCCACCGTCGTCAGCAACATGTAGTCGCCGCGCGCGGTGGGAAAGGATTTCGTGTTGAGATATTGGACCCAGTACCACTGCTGCAACGGAGTCCACATCTCGATGCTGCAGTATGTGAAGGTTCCGATTCCCACGACAGCGGCGATCAGCATCGCCCCGAGACTCGATACCGGCCACTTCGTCGCCCAAGGCTGATGCTCACCGCGACCCAACACTTGGCTCATCACCGACTGCCCCTATTCTTTTTATGGAACCCGAAACCACGAAGAAACGATCAGGATTTTTCTTTCCGTTGCCCTTCTGACTCTTGCGCCTGCAAGAGCCGCTCCCGCGCCTTCCTCAACTTGTCAGAGTCGGCCCGGTCGATCAGCCGTTGCATCTCCTCTGCAGTCAGGGGCTGGCCATTCGCCAGCCTGAACATCACGTTGAGCAGGATTGCCCGCAGCGCCACCAGCTCGGCCATGACAGCATGGCCGGTCCCACCGGGATCAGAGGCCTTCGGCTCCTGGCCGTTCACGCTCGCCAGCAGGGTCTCCCTGAACCACTCGCTCGGGGTTAGCCCTTGCTCGCTGGCCGCTACCTCCAGTTGCGCGAACTCATCCTGGCTCACCTTCGTGCTCAGAGTCTTGGTGCGGAGCGGCGGCTTCACCACGCGGCACCACCAAGGGAAACAGCCGATAGCCAAAGGTGGAAGTTCACTGGGATCACCTCTCTTCTCCCGAAACCAATCTCCCCTATGGTGTGCCAAAGGAATCAACAAGTTGACGTTCGTAAACCTACAGTCGACAGTCGCAGAGGGATTTCTCTCGAACTGCTTTGCTTTCAACAAGTCTACATACAGCTACCTCCAGGTAGCTGTGCAGCACCCATTCTGGGGTGACGTGTCATCCTTCAGCCGCTGCGAAGCAGCGTTTCTCAAAACCCAAACCAAACCTGACCCGTTTGGGCGTCCACCCACGAACAATCAGGCACCCTGTTCAATCGGGACCCGACTATCCAAGAACTGGCGAAACTCTACTAGGACCTCTGGGCCTGGGGGAACCTTATAGTTCTCACTGCCTGGGCTCATCAGCAGCCCATCCACAAACACATTGTGGTCATCCCCCTCCTCCGGCTCCATGAGGGCGAACAACATCATGGTCTGGTCCCGCTGAGAAATGTAGGCCCGGCGATCTCGTCTATCCAGCAGCAAGCAATGGCAGGCCGGAAGCTCTGCTCCCCTCCCTATGATCTCCTCAATCGAAGGCCTTTCGGTTCCGGACGGGAACTTCCCATAAAGGGTGGGATATCGGGTTTCGGGCAAGTGTGGGCAGACTACTGGATGGTTAAGAAACCAAGACCAGAGGCCCTCATCGGAGGGCAGATCGTCGCCGCCATCGCTGTAGCCAAATTGATGCGAAGCTGCGTTATATCCGAACTCTAGGAACCGGAGATTCCCCTGGTAGCCGAAAGCAGCCTCGAAGGCAGGCGATACTAGAAGAGGGAGTGGATTGGCTCCAACTAGGACTGGTGAAAGACCGCCCTGGGGGATCTGGGAACCCGCTTTTTGAACAGCGCGCCTTACTTCCTTCACAAAATGTCGATGGGCTTTCGACGCCGCTAACCGGGTCCTGTGTTCTCCGCTCGTGTGTGGCTCTTTCATTACGCCATCCTTTGCCGGCAAGGCCTTTGAGTTGCTGATTGCACGTCAGCGAAGACTTCCCTTAGCTCCTCGGGTTTTCCAGCCCTCACGTATGCGACGTACGCATCATTCATGATCGAAAGGGCTTCGTCTTCTCTGCCCGCGGATTTGAGGGCAAACCCGTACAAGAGCCAAAGCTTCGGATCTGACCTGTCCGCTGTGAGAGCCTGCGAGCAGCATTCAAGCTCCTTTCTATTCAAGCCGAGCATGTGGTAAACGAACGACATTCCTATCCATGCCCTGATGTTCTTGCCCTTATTGTCCGGTTGGAGTTGCAGTGCACGATCGAAGGCCAACAGTGCCGATTGCAGACGCGCTCGATTGAGGTCCTCGGGGTCTTGAATCCGGTAAAGGGCAACGCGGCGGAGCGCGAAACCGAGATTGAGCCAGGCACCAGTACTCCGAGGACTGGTCCGGTGTTGCAGTAGAGTCAGCGCAAGCACCTCAGGAGCAGGGGCTGAAAGGTTTGTGGGAAGAACAGCGCCATCCTCGTACATGCCTCCCAGGAACCGCTCGGCGAAATCCGTCATACTTCGGCCGGCTGGGACGCTGGATCTTGCATCGGCGTACCACTGGAACACTTCCTTGATCTCGCCGGGCATATCCTCGAGAAATTTATTTTCGGCGCCTGGTGCAGTCGTCACGTTTCCCCACAAATCAAGCTGACGTTTGTTGGCTCTCAATCTGGACCAGTTCAGTCTTCCCACTCTTTTCTGCGCCCAAAGCGACCTCTTTGCCTTTGGCGTAAATGGGATGTCGGCCATGCGTCCGATTCCACTCAGGCAAACTTGCTGTCTCGTGCAAGTGCTCTACGACCTTCCGCCAGCGGCCTCCGTTATAGGCGCAAAAATTGATTTCACCTTCCTGTGTCGCCATTGGAGTCGTCGAATTAGAAATCGTTGACAGGTCGTAGTTGTAGAGATCTTGGAAACTCATCGGGCTGACCATCACGAGTTTCCACGCGCCGTTATAGGCATACGCCTGCTTGGACCAGTCCGGTCCGCTACCGGCTACCCGATAGACGCAGTCGGCAAGCAATTCACGAAGCTGAGCGATGCCGAAATCTGGAGGTGTGCTGTTGGAATCGAAGTTGCGTATCAGCGACAGGTGGACCATCGATTTCATAATCGCCGGCCTTCTGCCGGAATCAGCGATTTCCACGATATCGCGCACGAACTGCTCTACGTCAAGGAACTTCGCAACTGGCACGATCTCCTTTGTCTGAGCGTTGATCAGCACCGGGGAGAAAATGCCGTGGTCGGGATGTATATCATTGAATAAACTTCCTAGCTCGGCGTTCGGGTGGAGGATGTCGCACAAGTGCGCAAATGCTCCGTAAGCAGAGACGGGAAACCAGTCGCGCATCGGTTCCCACCCAAAAGAAGTCTGAGCCTGCAAATCGTAGGCGATTTGTGAAACGGGATACCGCCTCGCGTAACGCTCGTCAGCGGAAATGTCTTCATCCCGGCCGCAGAACATGACCGGTTGAAAGATAATCCCGTGGATCTTCTCGACGTGATCTGCCACAAATCGAATGATGTCGCCAACGCCGTCATTGTTCAGTCCGTTCTCCACAGTCACCTGCAGCGTGGTTTTCATTCCCGCAGCTGCGATATTTTCGAGGGCGCGTCGCTTCACCTCCATGTAGTTGCCGATCCCGCGATGACTGTTCTTCTCTTCGGTAACGCCATCGAACTGGAGATATACGGCATGGAGCCCAGCCGCCTTTGCCTTGACCGCAACTTCCTTCTCTTGGGCAAAGCGAATTCCATTGGTGGCGACATGTAGGCGATGGAAGCCCTTGCTCTTCGCATGCCGGACTGCGTCCAGGAATATCGGCGAGAGCGTTGCTTCTCCTCCAGAGAACAGAACGTTGATCTCTCGTTGAGGTTTGAAGGACGTTGCTCTTTCAAACAGAGCCGTCACATCCTGCATATCCAATTCGTGGACGTAGCTGGCAGCATTCGCGTCCATGTAGCAGGGCGAACAGAACATGTTGCACCGGTTGGTGAGGTCGACGATCAGATATGTACCGCGCCCTGTCCTGATACTGTTTGCGCCGTGATTGTGAACCATTTCGTCGCCGGCACAATTGAAGTCCTTGCCATACCCGAGGCTCTCCATCCGTTTGAAAAAAGCAGGATGGTTCGAAATCACGTCTTCAAACGGGCCATGCTTTTCGCAGCCTTTGCGCATGAGGATGCGCCCTGCTTCATCCACGATGTCCGCCTCGATAATTCCAGGCCTCTCCGTGAAGTCCGCGACGCTGCTCTCACCCCTAATCACGGCGTCCACGGCTTCTCGATTGCAGTTCGGACAGAGCGATAGAGTCTTTCTCGGAACGCCAATAGCCATCAGCTTTCTTTCCCAGCTTCTTGGAAGCGGGCTAGGTGCCCAAGACGGCTGAGGGAGTTTGCCGTGCGGCAAGATCGAGTTGATATTTCTAGCAAAGGACCATGCGACATTCGATAACGATCTGGTGAAGCTGGTTCGCTGGGCAGACATAGAACGGAACCTCCTGTACGGATTCGCTCAAAGGCGGGAATACAGAAAACTGCGACAGCATGGGGAACCCTGCAGAGAAGTGGTTGGCATATTCTACCTCGAAGTCGAGCTATTAGGGGGCGGAATCAGAAAGTCAGCGTTCCACCAAGGCATGTGTAAGGGGCCCGTGGTTTGGCACCATGCTGAGGGGCAGGGCGTCGCCTTCAGCCCCACAGCAAAAATTCCGATGCTCGCGGTGACTCGGAATCCAGCGTTGCCGTAAGCACCCCCAAGCCATACTGTCGCCGAGCAACCGCGCTGCTCGTCCGGGATTTCCCTCAAGGAAGGCGACCAGCCCTAATTCGCCGGAGGCCCGAGTTGCCCATTGCTTTTCGCCCAACTCGGTCGCAATCTCCTGGGCCTCCAACCAATCTCGTTTTGTAGCCCGATAATCAATTTCGATATCGGTGTAACCCTTCGCGATCAGGCACCAAAGCCGCAGTTTCTTGTCAGTCTGTACGATGGGATTTTGGAGCTGTTCGTTCAAAATACGTGACAGGTCAACAAACGACATCGTTTCGCCTTCTGATCTGAGCCGGCCCACTTTGGTGTGAAGTTCGTTCGGCGTATCGCCCCGTTCCGAGAATAGCTTCTCGGCTCTGGCATAGCGTGGCGCTGCTGCGGGACCGTTATTTAACCAGTAGAAGTGATCGGCGACAGCCTGCAGAACCTGAGGATCTGCCGACCGCTGTGCGTCCGCGGAATCAACTCGGCGGCGCCCCGTGACGACGTGGTAGGAGCACGTGGCTAAGACTGTCACAGCAAGGGCGCTAGTAAATGCCGCCAGCATTGGGAAACGAATACTCACGCGAGATTCCCTGGTGCTGAGTACTTCTCAGAGAACTGAAGTCAAACCGTACCAAGAGACTACGGCGTATAGGTCGGCCTCGAAGACAGTTCCTCTGCTTCGTCGGTAAACCGACGACAGTTCGATTTCTGTAATCAATCATTGTTGTGATCCCTACACTTTTATCCAGAGCCGTCGGGTACTTGCAAAACCGATCGAGGACTTCCTGTTGAATTCCATGGCGAAGGGAGCTCTTCAATATGTGCACCGAACGAGATTTGGGTTCCGCTGCGTGCGAGCGCCCGGTCGATCGACCTGGAATCTGCCACTGCTCGGTTCCACAGTCAATCCAAGTCGTCATAAGACGAATCCAGATTCTTTCTTTTGACGATTTCACAACAGTCGGATCTGGCGCGGGCAATATCACCTCGGTAAATGCCCCTTCTCATCACGATGCAGTGGCGGCATAGAGGCGCCTGCGCGAGAGCTTACGACATGAAGAAAGCATGCACTACGTGAACCAGCACAGCGGTTAACTGAATCACGAGCAAAAGGCTGAAGAGTTCATGCAAAGGAGCAGCAATTGTCAGAACAGCAAAACAATTCCGCAATAAAGGTAGGAAAGGGAGTACGAGAGACTGTCAATCAAGACGGCGCCGTGTTACTTGATATCGAGCAGGGTCTTTGTTTCAGCTTGAACCCGATTGGAACCAGGATCTGGGAGATGGTCAAAGATGGGCGCTCCGTAGCTGAAATAACCGACGCTCTCCAGCTAGAGTACCGCCTGCCGCGTTCGCAACTCGTTAGCGACGTTTCCGATTTCTTGAAACAACTGGAGGAAAAGCGACTCATCGGTGAAAACTCCTCCAGCGCGGACAAGGGGGGATTTCTCTCTCGGCTGCTCAGTCGAAGTCGATCGGCATGATAGCAATCTCTTGGTTAAAGATATCTCGCTATGACCCGAATATCTTTGAACCTGCATTAGGCGAACCATTGTGAGAGAGGTCCCAGCATGAGAGTGTCTATTTCGCCGAACGAGGGACCAGCAGTGGCTTCACGGCCCAAATGCCCCAATTTCTGCCTGGTTTGATACTTCTGATGATAGGCCGTAATAGAGCAGTTGGTACAAAGCGCAACGATGTATTAATTGCTCATGTTTTCCATGGTCTAGGACCTTACCCTGGTCCAGGACCACGATTCGGTCCGCCCACGAAATCGCCGAGGCCTTGTGGGAAATAAGAACCACGCTTCTGCCCTGCCGGAAGTTGTCCAAAGCTTCGAGCATTCTCGCAACCGTGGGCCCGTCCAGACCACTCGTCACTTCGTCCAGAATGAGAATCTGAGGCCGCTGCAAGAATGCGCGAGCCAACGCTACCCTCCTCCTCTCACCTCCGGAAAGCTTTCGTCCCATCGGTCCCAAGGGCTCCTCGAAACCTCGTGGAAGCTTTCGAATCACGTCTTCGAGTTGGGCCAGAGACACCACCCGTTCAAGATCACGGCTGGTCGCCGAGGGGTCGCCGTAGAGCAGGTTTTCGCGCATGGTCGCGTCAAACAAGATAGGTTCTTGCGGGACGACCGTCACAACGGATCGAAGATTGTGTTGTCCCAGATGACGGAGATCCATGCTGCTAATCAGAACCGAGCCGGCATCAGGGTCGTACAGGCGCGTGGCCAGGTGACCAATGGTGCTCTTGCCGCAGCCACTGATGCCGACCAGGGCAACTTTCTCTCCGCTGCCAACACAGAGGTTAAAACAATCCAACACCGCTCGGTCGGGTCCATACGAGAAGCAGACCTCCCTAAACTCCAACCGAGCGCCACTCTCTCTGTTCAGTCTTTGCGTTCGCTGTCCGTTGCTGGCAATCGCCTCATCGCCGCCGAATACCGCGACGATCCGCCGGACGCTCGCTCCGACGCGCTGTAATCTAGACTGAAGATCCACGGCTACGCTCATTGGCTCAAATAGTCGAATTACATAGCTGTAAAAGGCGACAAGACCGCCTACCGTAAGCCGGTGATGGATAACGTCATAGCCGCCGAAGCCTAGAATCAGCGTACTGCCCAGGACGATGACCGACATGGAAGCCGCACTAAAGCGTACTTCGGCTAGCCTCTGCGCCGTCTGAACTCTTGCTCCGCCGGCTAGCGCACGAGCAAATTTCCTGCCATGAGTACCCGTTCTGTTGAGCAGCTGCAGCTGCAACATCCCAAACAGGTGCTCCTGCAAGAATGAGCTGATCACCCCCATCTGCCGTTGCGTGCTCTCAGCCGCGACCGTGAGAGGACTCAAGTATCGGCGTTGCAAAAAATAAAACACAGGCAATAACGGCACTACCATCAGGGTCAACCGACCATTTAGGACACCCATCGTAGCCAGCACCATGACAGCCACAACCGCTATGCGGATCATGCTGGGCAGAACGTCTCCTCCGAGCTCCCCCACCCGATCTACATCTTGTTCCACGCGATAAAGGATCTCTCCCACAGGCGTATTCTCGTAATATCGCGCGGAGAGAACGTGCAGTCGGCGAATCAGAGCTATGCGAATCCGGAAAACCATCTTCTGGCTTACCACAAATCCAACTAGATATGACGCGTAGCTGCATGCTAACTGGCCGAAATAGGCTGCCCCGAAGCCTATCGCACCCAACAGCAACAATCGGACACTTTGCTTTGCGAGTGCATCGTCGATCAACCACTTAATGATTAGCGGGTCTAGCAGGGTCAGCACGCTCGCCCCGACAATCGAGAGCAGACCGAGCAAGTTTAGGCGCATCAGTGGCAGGACTTGCCTTTCGAGCCAGCGAATTTCAGGGGACACAACTGACCGCATAACTCACCGTGCCAACTCGCGAATCTAGCCCGAAGGCAACGGAGAGAGGCGGGAACTGTGTCACCCGACGCTTTACCGACCAATTGCTCGATCTCGAACAAGCGAAGCTCGCGCTCCTGGACTCAAGCACAACCAGATAGGTTAGGGTGAAGCGTAGACCAGACCGCCCTGCGCGTCGCCGACGACCTCAATCGACTCCTTGAGGTGTCGGTGTACCGACACGCGCGCACTCCAGAATTCCTGTACCGATCCTCCGGTCTCCATTCGTTATTTGAATCGGTCGAAGGCACCCGGCTGTTTCGCCTTGTCGGTACGCCGACTCTCTGAGTTCGCTACGCGCAGGTGGGCATGCCGACTCTCTGCAAATTCGCCGTCATCAACGCGCCAAGGTCTACGTTCATCTACCCGGGACAAGCCGTTTGGTCCGAAGGAGTTCTCTTAGATTTGGTAATAGCAGAATTCTCGCAGGTGCCAATGGACGTCGACAATCCTGGTTCGTCGGGGCTCCGGCGATAACCTTTTTCTTGCCCTAAACATTGACTTCGGCTCTACGTTGCTCTCCGTGGGAATTTTCAAACGATCAGAACCTCAAGATCAAAGCACACTCGTCATAGGCACCTCAAAGCGCCTCTCAATGGGTAGCGAAGCTCAAAACCTGGTGCTCACGCACGACTAAGGTCCCCTATGCCCCGCGTCTTAGAACCACCGCCATTCACCCTTGTAGAACCTGTAACCGAAGTTCTACATGGCGTTGAGATCACCGATCCCTACCGCTGGCTCGAAGATCAGGACTCACCGCGCACACGAAAGTGGATTGAGGAACAGACCGCATACACACGTGCGTATCTGGACGCTCTTCCTGGGCGGGATCTCGTCCGAAAGAGAATCCAGGCACTCTTGGACGCGGAAGTGATTTCGGATCCTTACAAAATAGGCAGTCGATACTTCTTCCATAAGCGGGGACGAAGTCAGGAGCAACCGCTGATTGTCATGCGAGATGGTATAGACGGCACAGAAACTGTTTTGATTGACCCCGTTCGAAGGGATGGCAGCTCAGCGACCAGGGTTGGGATCGCCGCAATTTCAACAGACGGACATTTTCTTGCGTACAGCGTCAGAGACAGTGGTGACGATACCGCAGCGGTGGAAATTCTCGATGTTAATAGCGGGCGGGTTCTGCCCGACCGTCTCCCCCGCGGGCAGCTTCGCGGCATGGTATTTCACCCAAACGGCAACGGCTTTTTCTATGTCCACGACGTCTCTGGTGGAAGCCGCCCACACTATCGCGCCGCATATTGGCATGCTTTCGGCACAGAGATCGACAATGATGTCGAGGTCTTTGTTGCCGGTGAGGACCCGCACCTCTACCTGGCTCTTGCAACCTCTCAGGACTGCAAGTATCTGGGTTATATCCCCTTCACCGTGGGCGATTGTCCCACGACGGAAGTCTTTCTCCACGACCTTGAAAAGGGCACCTCGCCTCGAAAAATCGTCAACCGGCATCCCGGAATCTTCACTCCTTTTTTCCTCGGGAATGAGTTGTTCGCCCTCACTGATTGGGAAGCATCCAATCTTCGAGTTGTACGGATCAACTTGGATCACCCCGAGCCGGAGCTCTGGACAGATTTTGTCGGCCAACAAGCTACTCGAATTCAGAGCCTGGGCGTCGCGGGTGGCTTACTATTTGTCTCTTACCTCGATAACCTTTCGACTCGAATAGAGGTTTATGACCGGTCAGGCCGCACGGCGGGAGTTGTTGCGTGCCCCCCCCTAAGCACCGTGAATCTACTGACGTTCCAGCTGGAAAGTGACAGCTTGTTCCTTGGGACCACGTCATATGCCCGTGCACCAGAAATTCTCTGTTACCACGTACCGACGGGACGACAGGAGGTTTGGTTTCGCAGCCAAGTGCCGATCGATCCCTCCGCGGTAGTGGTGGAACCGGTCACTATTTCTTCAAAAGACGGCACCGAAGTTCCGATGCTCTTGGTCTTCCGAAAAGAACATAGGCTGCGAGTCCGGCCTACTGTCCTCACTGCCTACGGCGGCTTTGGCGCCGCCGTCACTCCTCAATTTTCAGCGTTTGCGACGTTTCTTCTCGAACAGGGCTGCCTGTTCGCAGTCGCCAATATCCGCGGGGGATCAGAGTTCGGTGAACAATGGCATCTGGCTGCGAAAAGAAGCAAGCGACAGAACGCAATCGACGATTTCATCGCGGCTGCGCAGTGGCTGTTGGATACGGGCCGTACACAGCCTGGCAAACTAGCAATCGCAGGCGGTTCAAACGGAGGGCTCCTTGTGGGTGCAGCTCTGACCCAAAGACCGGATTTGTTTCGCACAGTTCTTTGCATGGGCCCCGTGTTGGATATGCTTCGGTATCACAAGTTTGATGAAGCGAAAATATGGATCGATGAGTACGGCTCGCCTGATGACGCGAGGGATTTCGCCTCCCTGATTGCCTATTCACCCTACCACCGCGTACAAGACGGGACCTCGTACCCGGCAGTGCTGCTCATTTCAGGCGATGCCGATACGCGCTGCAACCCGCTTCATGCCCGAAAGATGGCGGCCCGCTTACAGGCGGCCACAACTTCGGCACACCCGATCCTATTGGACTACAGGCCCAGGTGGGGTCATGTTCCCGCCCAATCTCTTACTGAACGCATTTCAGCCTTGACCGACCGATTGTCTTTCATTTGCCACGAAATCGGTGTCCAGATCGAAGGAGGATTTCAGTTCCAATGACTACGTTGTTTTGGAAAGCCCTCCTAGGGTTGATGGCCTACGATCTTCTCGTGCTCTGTGGTAACTTCTCCACTCTACACTACAAGGTACGGCGCTGGCCAGTTAGCCACAGTAGATCACTCAAACACACAACTGATCAGGTGTGCGCTGCGGTCAACCGCGCTTGCAGCTGGTATCCCAAGCGTTCGCTCTGCTTGCAGCGAGCTGCAGTGACCGCCTGCTTGCTACGCAGTTGCGGTATTCCGGCAGACATGGTCTTGGGAGCTCAGAAGATACCATTCAAAGCGCATGCGTGGGTGGAGGTAGGCGGACGGGCGATCAACGAACTCAGCGACGTTCAGAGAGTCTATTGCGTGTGGGAGAAATGTTAAGAGGGAACACGATGAGTTCACTAGCTGGAGCATGGTTCTTCGATCGGCCAGTAGACCGCGACCTTCTCGCCCGGATGGGGCACGCTATGGCTAAGTACGCTCCAGATGGAGAAGCCTCGCTTTTTCTCGGCTCCGTTGCAATGATCTATCGCCCCTTCCACGCAACGACCGAATCCCTGCATGAGCGCCAGCCGTGTGTGTCACACGATGGCAGAATGTTGATGTGGGATGGCCGACTAGACAATCGTGATGACTTACTCCTTGAACTCGGCGACAGCCATACGGCGCAATGTCCCGATGTCAACATTGTCGCCCGTGCTTACGACCGGTGGGGTATAGCCACTTTACGCAAGCTCATCGGCGACTGGGCCGTGTCCATCTGGGATCCCCGAGAAAGAGTTTTGCTCTTGGCCAGGGACTACTCTGGAGTGCGCCCGCTTTTCTACCAGTCAACGACGGCCGGAGTTATCTGGTGTAGCCATTTAGCCGTCATCGTCCTTCACTCTGGGAACAAATTCACTCTGAGCGACGAATTCATTGCAGGGTACTTGACCCACTATCCCGAAGCACACCTGACCCCGTATCGCGAGATTTGTTCTGTTCCACCCGGCAGTTTCGTGAAGTTCGGGGGTGGCAGTGTGGCAGTTCAGCGATACTGGGCATTCGATCCTAAGGTCCAGATTCGGTACACAACTGATGCGGAGTACGAGGATCACTTCCGACATGTCTTTCGGCAGGCTGTGCGCCGCCGTCTACGCTCACATACGCCCATTCTCGCAGAACTTAGTGGTGGGCTCGACTCCTCTTCAATTGTTTGCATGGCAGACGACATCATTTCGAAGGAACTTGTCCAGACGCCCCGCGTCGATACAGTCTCTCTTTACGACTCGACCGACCCCGTGAGCGACGAGGCCTTGTACTTTGTTAAGATCGAAGAACATCGAAATAAGGAAGGCCATCATGTTGACGTGGGGCAGCGTCCGTCTCTCGTCGCATTCGACTTTGCTGATTTCGTCGCTGCGCCGGGCGCTCTGGGCAGTGGAGATGATGATGATGATCCGATTGAATCTCTTCGGCACCGGGAAGGCTATCGGGTTGTGCTTTCCGGAACCGGTGGAGACGAGTTCCTCGGTGGCGTCCCCGACCCGCGCTCGCAACTAGCCGACTTGGTCGTCCAGTTGCGCTTTAGGGACCTTGCGGACCAACTATTTGCTTGGAGTCTTGCAAAGAAACGGCCCTGGATACAACTCTTGTTTCAAGCTCTACTCGTCTTGTCACCCAGAGCAGTGAGGGCGCGTCTTACTGCCGAAGGCCAAGGTCAACCTTGGGTCAGTCCTAGTTTCGCGAGACGCCATCACCTATCAGATCGTCAGTTAGGGCCGCGAGAGGACTTTGGCTTTCGATTACCGAGCCTTCGTGAATCTGCGCACACGTTTCTCGCGATGAGTCAGCAGATGACTTTCGCATCTCTGTCGAATGAGCCTAGACTGGAGAAACGATATCCATTTCTAGATCGCGACCTTATCGAGTTTCTGTTAGCTATTCCACAAGATCAACTGCTACGCCCAGGACAACGTCGCTCACTAATGCGACGGGCCTTGACAACTATCGTTCCAGAAGAAGTGCTGTCACGCCCAACTAAGGCCTATGGGTCTCGATCGTACATGCTCCTCCTTGCTGCGAACTGGCGGACCCTAGAAGTCATGTTGGAATCACCGCTGAGTGCGAAGCTGGGATACGTCGATCTAAAGCGTTTTCTGGATGCTTTAGTCGCTGCCAAGAATGGTACGTCCACGCACCTCGTGCCTACGCTCAAAGCGCTGGCACTGGAACTGTGGTTGCGCCACATAGCCGTTCGAGGATTGATCGACTTACGTGGAGACTCAACAGCATCACTCACACGGGACATGCTGGAGTCTAGGACATGAAGATAGAGGAACTGGCAACGTGTCGCAACAGATCACTTACCCTTATACCGGACTACTTTTGCTAGCGCAGTAGTTAATCTGAGAAAGGAGGTACCTTGCCATGAACTACAGCAAACCAGAAGTCCTTATTCTGGGTGAAGCGGTAGAGGTGATCCAGGGCGGAACCAAGAACTTTGGACCTTCGGAGCAACCGCCCCTGACGAGGAAGATCCTGTCAGTCAACGCCTATGACCTGGACGAGTAGGCAAAAAGATGCGGGAGGAAGCCGAACGGGGTTTCCTCCCGCGAGTATCCTGCCGACCACGCCCAGTGGCCGGCAGGATGCCCACAGGGCGAACTGGAGTGTAACTCACTCGCTTTTAGCAGTCGAACCCAAGAGGCCGACAGACGATCAGACAGCACTACTTTTGCGAGGTCCAGTAGTTAGTCGGAGAACGAAGGCACATTGTCATGAATTACGCACAACCACAAGTGGTCGGTCTCGGACCTGCCCTCGAGGTTATTCACGGCCTGTGGAAGAATTTTGGTCCCCCTGAACCGCACTGGTTCCTGGTACGAACCCTCAGTGTGGACTCGTACGATCTGGACGAATAACACTTTTCGAGAGTACGCGAAGAGACGCGGCGGACCTTCGCCCGCACACCTCCTGCCGACCTCCGCATGGTCGATAGGGTTCTTCGGGAAACCAGGCTCGAACCTTTGAACCTTGTGCGTTTCCATTTTCACTCCTGCGGGAAACCATCTGGCCATCGACGTCGGTCGGGATACTTCACGAATAGGAGCCGTATCGGGCCTGCGGTATCGCCGAAACGCTTGGCTGAGCTTACGCTCCTGTGAACTGGATAAGTAACGAATAAATGCAACTACGGGAGGGAAGGCAATGAACTACAACGAAGCCCCGTCGCAGATCGCCACAAACGCTCTCGGTCCCAGTCGCCTCGCGTTTCCAAAGATATCGTGCTCTGCAGCCGTCGATGCCGAGAAGAGAGACAACCGACTTGTTCGTATCAAGCCTGAACTTGTTGCTCTCGGTGATGCCCTTTCTGTCATCCAAGGCCGCCCCAAAGAGAAAGGAGCACCTGATTCGGTCGGCCGCCCAGTCACGCCCATCGCAGCCTATGATCTAGATGAATAGCCCGGCGCGCAGTGATCATCTTGATTGAGAGCCAGGCCCGGGCCGTTGCACTGCGGTGGTGCTGTCGACGTCAGCACCCTTCAGGTGTTTGGCGAACCAAGCAACTAGACGGTTCTGTAAGTCCATCTGATTGGAAAAGCTGAACTCTGCAGGAACATGGTTTTCGCCTATGTACTGAACATATACTCCATCCTTGCCGAGCCGCTCCAGGCCATTAAACATTTCGTCCGCCAAGTGGACTGGCACAGCATCGTCTGACGTTCCGTGAATCACGAGAACAGGAACTTGAATCCGATCAAGAAAGAAATATGGGGAGTTATCGAGAAACACATCGCGGCTCGCCCAAGGAGTGGACCGTATCCCCTGACTTTCCTCAATCACCTGTCTTCCATAGTCATAGGAATACATGTCGAACATGTTCCCCGCGCCTGACAGGACGACTCCCGTCTTGAACAGCCTGCTTTGTACTAACAAGCTCCAAGTAGCATATCCACCATCGCTGTGCCCAATGACTGCGATCTTGTCCGAATCTGCGATGCCCAAATCGATGACTCTCTGAATTCCAGGTAGAACACACTTGGCTATATCCTTCATTCGGGAAGTGGGGCGCGCTACAATGTCGGGCATGAGAACGGCGTATCCCCTAGTGGCGAACAATTGCCAATTGTCGACGGCCCCTTCCATGTGCATTCCGAAGGCGTTTTTGAAGGAAGACATTACGTCAGCGGGATATACACTCACGATAAGCGGATAGCGGTGATCTTCCTGGTAACGCGCCGGCAATAGCAGTGCTCCCTTAAGTTCTATTCCATCTTCTGTCTTCCATTCGATGACCTGGGAACGACCCATGACTTCATGTTCCAGAGCGCAGCCCACGTTGGTTATTCTCTTTATTGCACCCGTGCTCGCCGTGGCCTCGTAAAGTTCTGGTCCGTGGTCAACCGATTCCCAGACAAACCACAATCGAGATCCATCAGATGAAAGCTGATGAAAGTCACTGTAAAACGGGAAGTGTTTGTCGTCCTCGAACACCATCGTAGCCTTGCCAGACTCCGGCCATACCCGCCAGAAACCCTCCTTCAACGTCTTTTTGTCCTTTGTTTTGACTAAGACTGTATAGTCCTCCCGCGAATGCATTGGCCCGGTATGACTGCACGTTGAAACAATATCGAGGATGTCTATATTCGGAATCTCTACCTTGGAGACGGACTCCAAGGAATCGCCGATCCATGTCTCGAGCCGGTGATTTCGAACGAAAGATAAGTAATAGCCATCCGCGCTCCATACAGTCTTCCTTGGTCCAAACCATGCCTCGGATGATTCGCCTTTGATTCGTCGAGATGAACCCTTATCGAGATCAATCACGATCCAATCCGAGAATGCTTTAGGGGACTCATTGTTGACACTTCCGTCTCCCGACTGGTCAGTAACAGCCAGCACTCCTCCGTTTGGAGACCATGCGAATGCATCAGACGCTCCAGAATACATTATGAGATTCCGGAAAATAGTTTTGATCTGCCGTGTCTCCAGATTTACTAGACGAATATCGTGCTTTGCGAAGAAAGAGTTTGGCAGAGTCTCCTTCTCCTCCGAAAAGACGAACGCTTTTCGGTCTGGGGAGAGGGCAATGTAGAGGGGATAGATGTCTTTCGCGATACGCTGGAAACGACCCCCGACGATATCAATGATCGCTAAGTCACTTCGAAGGATTTCCCGTTGCTTCTTTTCTTCCTCGTTCTTGAATTCCTGAGCCGTCTGATCCGAACGAGCCAATGTGGCCGTAGTCGACAACACGCGAATCCCATGTTGAAGTTCTTTCCCTAAGGGTTGGGTCTCAGTGCTTTCCAGCGGATTCCCTGTCCTCCCAACATCTCTCATGCCCTCGGCATGGAGTGGGCTCGCCAGTACCAGGATTGACGTGCCATCGTTCAGCCAGAACGGGGGGTCCGCTCCCATGCGGGACCGAGTAAACTGGACCCCTGGATTGCGTAACTTCCCAATCTTGCGATTCCAAAGACATAGTTGTGCTCTCGCACTCTGGGATGGAGTAGGCCGCCCCTCGGGCGCGTGGGTCCTGAAGAAGGCCAAGTAGAGTCCATCGGGAGACCAACTCGGGTCGCTGGGACTGCCAGCTTGGCAGCATATCTTCCTTGCACGCCCAGTATGAAAGTCCGATACCCAAAGCTCTCTCGTGTCGGGGATTTTCTCCTCGGCAGCTGGATGGGTTCCAGTGCTCTGGGCCACCCGAGCTACCGTGAAGGCGACCAGTTTCTCGTCTGGCGATACGACAAATCGAGAAAATGGTGGAAACGCCGGAAGCGCCAAAATATCCTTGGGTGACAACTGCGCGGAGAGAGGAGTCACTACCACTGCACTTCCGACCAACAACGTAGCCATGAGTCGAGTTAGATGCAAGCGGCTGTCCTTTTCTTGGTTGAGAGGCCAGAGTGTCCAAGCACCCCCACAACCCTCAAACTATTTTGGCTCTTGGATACGCGGTACACGACCCCAAACGGGATGGGAGCGCGATTAGGCGCAGTTTGTTTCAAAATTGAATCTGGCCGCGAAACGCAACCATTCGTACAGAGGAGTCGCCACCGAGCCTCGAGCCTAAGAGGCCTGTCACAGGAGCGACGGTATTGCTAATACCACCGAAACCAACGAGCGTGCCCGGTTCTGTCGGTATGCCAGCGCTGCTCGCAGGGAGGTCGAAGTTTGGGTGGTTAAAGAGATTGAAGAATTGCGTGTCAAACCTAAAACTTACGTTCTCACTGATTCTGAACTTCTTACCAACACTGAAATCCATCCAACGGAAACCTGGCGCACGCAGCGAATTTCGCCTCAGGTTTCCATCTTTGCAGTTCTGTGGAGCGTTCACCGGAAAACATGAAAACGTCGAGTTGTCGAAGACCGATTGGAACGCGCTAGGGTTGAGCCATTGAAGAGTAGCCGGCTGGGTTACACCCGCAATACTGGTTTGCGTGTACTGCTTCTGACCGGCAACCGCGTTCGCAAACAAGATGGGACTGCCGTTCACCACGCTAGAAGGAGCCGGGCTAGACACGGAGAACGGAAGACCTCCATGCAGAAAGAAAGTCCCTGAGACTTGCCACCCTCCAATCGCTCCGTTCAGCCAGTGATTCGCTGAATGTAATGGCAATTCATATAGATAAAATCCATTCAGGGAGTGGCGTATGTCGTAGTCGCAGTTTCCGTAAAGATCAGGCAACTGTCCAGGCAGTATGCCAATGTTGGGGTTTGCGTTGAACTGGCTTATCCCACCATTGCTCGCGAAGTCAAGGCAGTGACTGTAACTATAGGTCCCTTGGACAGTCAGACCGTGACTCATTCTCTTCTCGCCTGTGACCTGAAGACCGTTGTATGAGCTGTTGGCTCCTGCGTGCAAACCAAATACCGAACCAAAGCGCGGATCCGGAGAAACATTGAACGGCAAGGGAGCGAAGCAACCGGCGCAAGCTGTCTGATACGCATTCGGGAGATCTTGATAATTTCCTTTAACGCTCTTTGTCCCAACATATTTCAATGTCACAGCAAGATTCGACCCAAACTGATGTTGCATACTTGAGCTCCATTGCAGGGAGTACGGGTACACCTCACGCCCGGACTGATTGTTTGAGAAATAGTTGAAGGTTGTCGGGGGCAAACAACTGCTGGGCGTAGAGAGTGTCGAAGCACAGGACAAGGCACCACCTGCGAATCCCGCTTGAAATTGCTGATTCGCTGCAGCGGCGGCACCTACAACGCTGGTCGGTACGCCGGGAGCAACGGCAACCCCTCCGACTGTCCCGAACAAGCCGGCTACGAAGCTTGTCACGGCTGGAGCGTTCTGCAATGTTACTTCACTAGGGAGGGTACTTGCTGGGGCGTACCCGAAAACTCCAAAACCTCCTCTCAAAACCGTGTTGCGGGACAGCTCATAAGCAAGGGCTGCTCGCGGCTGCCATTGCAGCAGTTGGCGATCCGGAAACAGCTCAGCCTGGTTTGAAAGAATATCTTGATTCAAGGGCCGATCCACATCGTGCACGAGCTTCTCAAATGGCATTCGCAACGTTGAGAAGACCTTGCCCTTGCTTACGAAATCGGGCGTCACCGCCACACGCATCCCGACTGTAACGGTCAACTTGTCAGTTGCCTTATGTGTATCGCCTGCGAACAGATCCAGGTTCGCGCTTTTGATTTGGTCCTCCTCTCTCTTATAGAAACTCTGGTAGCTGTAGGCAGCTGCCCCATAGGTAAATTCAGCCAGCGAGGCACCTATTTCAAGGGGAACCGCTAGAGAGCTGTTAAAAGCGTTGAACAATACGCGCCGGAGGCTCACTCCAAAATGCGCGTTGTGATTTCCTCGGATCCAGTTGACGTTGTCATTCAACTGCCAGACGGTCACCGCGTTTCCATTTGGCGTGGCTTCTTGAGAGCCCCCAATGCTGGAGAACCCGGCGGCGGACAAGTAGACGATCGGGAACGATTGCTGAGCTTGTATGGCGTCCGCAGTCTTCAAAAGTGGGAAGCTGTAGGTAAGACCAGGGTTGAGCTGATTGACGAGTTTGGGAGTGAAAACATGCGTCCAGCTCGCTGCTCCCGATCGAATAGGCACAGTCCTAACGGTATCAAAGATAGAACTAACCGGATCGGGGCTACTGTGGCTCCCGTTATTGAACTGAAAGCGAAACCAGTAACTATTGTTTGCGTTGCGGTTGTAGTCCAACTTGATCGTGAACAGCGTCTCACTCGTCAGGGGCGAAGCAGAGAACAAACGATTGTTGGCACACCCATCCCCTGCGCCAGGATTCGCTGGCGGGCCACCACCTGTATCGAAAGGACAACCCAATAACCCCAATGGAATACCGCGGCTTGTGTCCCCCATAAGCTTGAACATGTTCTGATAAAAGGGAACCTCCGCGGGCTGTGCGGGCAGAGGGCCACCCGTGGCGGTGTCGATTCCTCCCAAGGGTAATTGCTGCAGAACGTAAGCTTGGTACAGTGGACTGGGCAGCACGCTGCTGAGTGGCGTAGGAAGAACGAGACGAACACCTTCCAAGTCAGCAAAGAAGAAAACCTTGCCTTTGACGATAGGTCCGCCCACGCTGGCCCCAAACTGATTGACATTCGAGCGTGGTTGTGGCACGCCTCGAGCATTGAGGAAGTAGTTCTGCGCATTCAGACTTGATCCATTCCACACTTCCCATGCGTTGCCGTGATATGCGTTCGTGCCAGACCGCGTAATGTAATTGATTGCCGCCGCGCCCAGACGTCCTCCTTGCTCGACGGAATAAGCCTCAGTGTTGATCGATACCTCTTCAACAGCGTTCAGCCCCAATTGCAGTCCGCTGGCTCCAGTTAGGTTGGTGTTGACAGCGACGCTGTTCGCATCTATTCCGTCGATCGAAAAATCCGTCGCTACGGACCCTAAGCCGTTAAACGCTGTATTGCCTTGGCCAATATTACCCGCACTGGAGGCCACATTCATTATTGCTCCCGGAGCAAGATTAGCAAAATAGGAGAGATCGTTGCCGGGGTTGGGTAAGTCAGCGAGCTGCGTTGAGCTGAAAGTGGTAGTTGTGTTTGGATTGCTAGGCTCGATCAGCGCGGCTTGAGAAGTGACTTCTACTTTTTCCGCGGTCGCCCCGACTTGCAAACGAAAGTGAAAGGAAGCGACGCGGCTGACAGAAACTGTCACCACGTCGGACCGCCCTGTTTTGAATCCTTGTGCCTGAACTGTGAGCGTGTAGTCTCCTGGATCCAGCTGCGCCAGCACGAACAAACCTGTTCCTCCACTCGTCGTAGTACGCTGGGCGCCAGTCTTGGTGTTGGTGGCAACGATGGTCGCGCCGGAAATTGCGGCTCCGCTCGAATCCAGAATTGTTCCGTTGATTGCACCAGTTGTTAGCGATTGGCTTAACGCCAAGGAGGAGAGCAGCAGAACCACGACGACGGAACAGCAGAGACCCACAACAGCTTTCATTCCCCCTCCAGAAGAAACGCGCAGACCAGGTGAGTTTCGGGGCCAAAGACAGCCTTCAACTACAAGATGCAACAAGCGGCGTAAGTCTGAGAAAAATAAGATTTAAGTAGAGCACTGAGGGATACATCGGGAGACACTTCCACTTGCGCTCTGAGGACCCAAGCGCGGGCGCCGACCCTAGCTGACTACACCCCTTCTGCTACTGAAAACGAATCTGTCTTGCGAGCTGCTCGACCTCCACCAACCGCTCATACGTTTCCCTACTCATTGCGATCACGGCGGCTGGGCTCAGTTCTGTGGCGGTAAACACCGCCAGCGCGTCTGCCTGGTTCCACTCACTCAGGTCGTGGATTCGATCCACGGTCGAACCAAGATCGGTTTGCCGCAAAGACATTCCGGACTGGCTGCTAGCGTCGTTCTCCGCTTGTGGCGCGTACGCGGCCAGAGCCGTAGCGAGTTGCTGACGTAAGTCGCCGCTCTCCTCTTCAATCGCATGGCGATGCCTCTCGATCATGGTGATCAAGCGGAGCTGGCTCAATTCATCGAGCTGCCTGACCTGCTCTCTCGTGAGCCGTCTGGCCAAGTCGTGCAAGACCGATGCGTGCTGCTGCACATCGACCGACCGGCGTACAGCGTCGGCCGCAAACTTCGAGATCTCGATCTCCAGCCACTCCTCTCTCGCGCGTCCTTCTTTGGTCTGTGGCCTGCTCTCCCACTGCCGCGCGAAATACTCCTGCAGGAGCGCATGGGCCGGAAAGGCATCCTTGGCTGGTTTGAAGGTGCCCTCCATGACGTCCAGGCGGCCATCTGCCTTCGCCTGTTCCGCAAGCAGCTCGTCAACACTCTTCACAATGATTTCCGCCCGTTGATTCTTGGAAACGATAGCGAGCGCTTCCAAGGCTTCCCGCTTCCGTTCTTCCGATGCGACGATCCCCTGGATCTGGAGCCTGCCTGCGGGTGTGCGCTTCACACCGACTTGCTGCTCGAGGTTAGCCCCGATTCCGTCCAAAGCGTAAAGCGCCTCCACTTCGAGACCAAGCAGTGCCCGTTCCGAGTCCACGTTCGCCGGGGCCAGAGTTCTCTGCACCGCTGAATCAAGGTTGGTTTCGAGCAGTGCGGCATCTGGCTCGAAGACGTCCTGCGACACAGCATTCACCGCACGGTGTTCGAGAACGGTTTCAGAAAGGCGGTACTCGTGAACCTCGTCGTCCTGGCGGATGGTCAACGTTTCTTCGGTCGGGTGAAGATCTTTGGCAGTCAGCCTGAGCGTCGCGCTCACCAAGACGGGTCCTTGAGACGCCGATTGGCTGAGTGCTGGTTGATAGTGGATGAGATATTCCCCGGATCTGTTTTCCACCTCTCCCGCTTGTGTTTGTCCAACCAATGAAGCGAAATCCTTAGCCGAAGGCTCCAGTTGCCAAAGTTCATTCGCTCCCAGGACGGTCTCAATCCTGCGATCCGCTCCTACCTCTTTTTTCCCGTTAGTTTTGTTGGCTTGGCTGCGGTACACCTTCTTCGTGCCGTCGGATTGCGACCACTCACCGGCGACCAGCCGATCACGCTCGTCGAAGAGGCGGCGGACTTTGAGGCCGCGCTTCGCGCTCTGCCACACCTCAATCCTGTGCCGGCTGATTGCGCGCGCGCTCTTATGCTCCAACTCTTCTAGACTGAGGCTCCGTCTGATCACCCAGTCCGGATTCTGATAGCTCTTGGCATCCGCCGCCGCCGAATGCTGCAACAATTCGCCGGCAGAGACCACTTGAGGGCGAAGTTCGTAAAACGACAGCGCCCCAATCAGTCCTAGGACAACGGCCGAGGCGGCCAGTCTTGGAACGTACAGAGGATTCAGTCCGAGCACTCGAAGAGAGGCGCTCAAGGCGCGACGAAGGTTCGCAAGAGCAGTCGTTATGCGCCTGGGATTGCTCGCTTCCGAGGTCTGAGTACTTGAGCGACTGATGGCGACTAGTCGAGGCCCCGCTTCCACTTTCGCGACCGCAGTGTCGAACAACGGATCGCTGTAGATTACTCGCAGGATGGGCCATGCGCCGGAGAAGCTGATCGTGGTTTCTAGAGTTCGGTCGTCACTGAGCCGTACCCGAGCCGTCTGTTTCGCATCCCCTTCCGGAGGCGGCTCGATGTTCAGGAGGAGCAGCGGTACACCCTGCTCGCTGACGATCTCAACAAACGCAACCGGTTCGCCGAGATTGACCGTCACGCTTTGCCGCGTCAGCTTGGAACTCACATGCAAGTCAGACAGAAAGAAGCCATTGACCGAAACCCGCAATTCTGCCGGCCGATGCTCAAAGCTCTCACGCGCCCTCCTTCGCAGACTCTCCACCGGAGGAGCACCAGCGGCCGGCGGGTTCCCATTCGTGCCGTCGTCCTTTGGAGGCCGCTCGTAACCCAAAGTCTCTTCCGGTTCACGAGTGTTGAGAAGCGGAAGCTGCAATCTCTTATTGACTGCGTCTAGGCACAACCTGCAACCGACAATGTGCGCGAGTAGCTCTACGTCCAAGAGTCTCGGCCGGGAGTAGAGTTCTTTCAGACTGTCGTGGGACGGGCAGCTATTGCCGGCTGACTCCAGCATGGCCCCACGGAGTTCTGCCAAAAAGTCTCGCGTGGGAATGCCGGTAGTGATTTCGACCAGCCTCTTGAGATCGGCCGCCCTCGGCCCGTTCGTCTTCTCAAGGTAGCTTCCGGCTTCGATGCGGGCCATGCGCAAGAACTGGTAGACCGAATCTCGCGGACACTGGATGATCTTCGCGATCTCGGCCGGATAGTAGCCATAAAAGAAGCGCAGGATCAGAGCACTCGCTGCCCGGGAGTGTTCCTTGCGGGCCAGGGCATAGGTACAGATGCGGATCAGATCTTGTTGAGCTTCCAGTTGGCCGTGCCCATTCGCGGTTTGCCGCAGCGCGAGCCCCGCTGACTCGAAGTCGCTAACGCTGGTCCTCGTGAAGCGGTAGGCTCCTTGCCGAAAACGTGCCAGGTGAACGTTACGCAGCAAACGGTAGAGGTACCCATCCTGATTCGCAACCGAATCTAGATCGAGTTGGGCGTTAACAAAGTGGAGATAGGCATCGTGCAGCAGATCTTCTGCCAGACTTCGATCGCCTTCCGTAAGCCGAAGGCAAACCTTGTAAAGGGAGTCGTATCTAAGCAGGAATTCCCGTTCGTGAGCACCGCGAAAACCTGCAGCGTCGCATATCGAGGCTGGAGCCGCCAACTTCTCGTTCTCAGGACCAGGCTCTGCGGTAAGATTCGGCCAGCCCAACTACACCCTCCGTGCGCAGGAGCGCAGTACTCTCAACCCCAATTTCCCAGACACGTACGCGCGAAGCAACCGGCCGACAAACACCCAGCTGAGAAACCAGCGCTCGGCTGATCCAGGACGCACCGGCATCCTTCGTCTCTCACATCCGCAAAAGCAGATTCGCAGGATGTCTGGCTGACAATTTTTCGTTTTGGTACGACGGATCCTCGCCTAGTCGTAGCGGCCACCGTCGGATTTGCTACCTTGGCCCCAACGGGGAGGACCAAAGGAAGAGGGGTTTGTTGGACATCCAATGGCCGGAACAGCCGCTCCTGCAATCCGCATGAACATGACAGACAGGCGCCACGGACCGGCCATTCCCTACGACCCGAAACACGTCCCCACGCTATAAGCGGGCTTAACACACTGGCAGTCCCCCTCAAAACCACTCAATGCGCAACGCCACCGCAACTAGGACAGAAGTGAATATCGACTTCTTAAAACTGTTCTTTCCCGACCCGCTTAGCAACCGGTGCCCGACCGACACGCAGTCAGTTTCGCGCGAATTCGTACCGGACCCGAGGTTTCTCTCGGTACTGGCGACCTCATCAAATACAGGAACCGCACAAAAACGGCTGGACTGCATACGGCGAACCACCGAAATCGACCTGCAGTTTTCGCCATCGCGGGGGAAGCGCGTTTGCGAGCCAAAACTGCGTCCGTCGGAAAACCGACCACTACCGTGGGAGGTTCTCGCCGTAAGTTGGGGTCCATTAAGCGGCCAAAGTTCCGAAATGTCAACTGAATTCTCTGGGCTCATAGGTCCAATGCCCTCCCTTTCCTACGATTAGACCGCCTGCCCTCGTCCTCCGGCAGTATCGACCTAAGCCCCGCCGTCGCTTATGTCGTCGGAATTCCGACCGGAGAAGGACTCGGCTCCGCAAGACTCAAGTCATCACCAGAGTGCAATTAAGTGCTTGTGCATCGTCCGGAGGATTTCCGACACGCGGGCTGGAGCGAATACACGCGATCTCTTGAGGCTCGTCCCAGGAAGGGTGGCAAACAAGGACGCGTATGGTGAGCTCATCGCCGTTGGCGTCGCCATGGATAATCACGGAGTCCCAGACCTGTTCAGCACCGAATCTGGAGATGCGTTGGCCGATCTTCACTGAAAGGCTGTCAGCCCCAGCCTGGAATGAGCCAACAGGCTGGGCTGAACAAACCACCTGAAACGAGCGGCTGTCTTTGGGTTCAAGAACGCTTTCCACAACCCGATCCTCACGGTCTAGAAACGCGGGGTCGAGATCTCTGTGCGCAAGCGGAACAGGATCTGATTAGTAATTGTCGGTAACAGCCCGTTGGCTGATTGCCGACAACAACTCATGATCTTTCTACATGTCTAAACGTCGAAAACAATTTCAGCCTCGTTCGGGTGTTGAAAAGGCGTTTGGAGAAACAGTGCGAACGATTCGAGAACAGCTTGGCATGTCGCAAATGGATCTTTACGCGAAAACCGGACTAGATCGCACGTTCATCAGCGACTTGGAACGCGGCGTTCAGTGCCCCAGTCTCCGCACAATTTATCGAGTTGCTGCTGGTTTGAACATCCCTCCTGGCAGCCTGGTCCGGCGCACTGCAGAATCGCCGCATTTCGTATTTCCAACCCACGAGCCGCGAAGGTCGTAGGTTGTTGCCGACAATAACGCTAATAGCTGGTCATGTCAAGCAAATTATAGGCTAATGGCTTATGTAAAGGGGTCGGAATCGCCTGTAACTTCAACATTGCATGGAACGACAGATTCTCTTTGGCAGCAGAATACGGGCAATCCGAGAGGCTGCAAACCTCTCACGGGAAGCGGCAGCTGAACGCGCTGGCATCAATCCAAATTATCTCGGGGAACTCGAAAGAGGGGAGAAGTGGCCGAAGCTTGAGATGATGGAGCGCGTAGCCGGGGCTCTTGAAGTCTCGCCGGCTGCGTTTTTCGAGTACGAAGCCGAGGAAGTTGATAACAACATCCTATTGAGCAAATTGCAGAACCTAATTTCAAATCGCAACACTGAACAACTCCAACAAGCTCTGCGCGTCTTGAAAGCCCTCTTCCTCGCGTGACAAGCCGTTTTCATGGAAAATGCTGTCCTTGCCAAATGAGCGCGTGCCCAACTTGAACTAATGCTGGCTCCTGTCACGAGCTTTTGATTTTACGAGCGTCACTTCACGCCGGAAAGGTCTTCAGGGCGTTCGCTTCGATAACAATTGGACAACAAAAAATGCAGCGAGCATTCCCAGACTGAACCAAGCCAGCGGGCGCCAAATCTGGTGCGGTACAAACTGCACGTCATTAGCGATCTGCACCATGAGCGCTGTGACCTTTTTGTACAGGATTTCGACCACAAGTAAGAGGAGAGCGAAGTACGACGCCCAATCAAGCAAAGCTCTTTTGTTCGGTTCCCACATATATCATCTCCGTACTAGGTACGACAATCGGGACATTCGTCCATTAAAAAGATGACGAATATATTCCGTAGGAATATATTCGTCATAGTGAGACCATGTTCCCCTTTATGTCAACAGACAGAAAATACGTTCAATTCCCCTTTAGAGCTGAGAAGGCGTTCGGACAGGCTTTTCAAAGCATGCGGAAAGCAGCAGGTGTTTCGCAGGAACAAGTAGCTTTAGAAGCCGGCTGCGACAGGACAACCGTAAGCCTTATAGAGCGAGGATTAGTCAGTCCTAAGCTAGGCACGATAGTCAAAATGTGTCGGATCATAGACGTAGAGCCATCGGAGGTGCTGCGCAAGATGGAACAGTCGCGCGTTTATCGTGTGTGTTGAGGTGAAAGAGCAGGTCCGTCAGTTTCTGCATCGGCAAGATGGCCAACAGCTGCTAAAGGCGTATCGGGTCCTGAAGCTCATGCTTGGCCCCTGATGTTTTCGCCGCGGGGCCCGCCCTCTCGTGACACTCTCGATTAAAATCCTGGATCGAAACCGCGCGGCACAGCGTTAGACTTTTCCGTTTGGTTTTGATACGAGACGGCACCGGTCTGATCGAAGCCGGCGAGGGCACCTTCCGCTGAGCCGGGATGGTAATGGACGAGGGCGGACCGTAAGCTATCGACTCAAAAGCTGCGTAATTTCATAATGTGCAGCGACGTAGAGGAACACCAGAAAAACAACAGTGCTAACAATCTCGGCCGCGACTACTCTCACTCTCGCGCAAATTTCACAGAACCGCTGCACCGTTCCCCTCCCAGATTTCGCCACCTCTCTGCGACTGAGATGGCCTGCCACCGCGCTGCGCCAGAACAGATTTACCATGCATTACTGAAACGGACTCAAGGCTTTTGTCTGGAACCAACTTCGTTTCCGCATCAATCGCAACGTAAATCCATTGGGGTTTCACCGCTTGCGTTCTGCGGAGAAACCAGCCACAATGTTTTCCTCTTAGGGTCTGAGGCGTGGGTTCACTCCGCGCTTTGGATTAGCCCCCGACTCCTGTTAGGGCAGAAGCCGGGGCGCTGATTGCTTTCTGCCTTTCTCGCGCCGCGCAGTGCTCACAACACTACGCGGTTTGTATTTAACCTCAAAAGTCATCGCTTCGGTTTTTGCCTGTTGAGAACCACCGCGCTGCCAGTCATAGCGCCGATCTGCCCCGGAGGAATCATTCCCTGTTTTATTTGGTCCATTCTCTCTTTGGCCATAACGGACTTCGCGCGATAGCCTTTATTCCGGTCAGGGCGCACAACTTCTTCAAGCTCGCCCTGCCTAAGCAAACGCTTAACAGTATTGTGGACGTGAATCAGCATGACCTTGGGGTCGGCATCCGTGTCGTGATGTATCAAAACGTCTCGGATTTCCACGGGCGTGAAAGATTTCGCCATGTTCATTTCCAGCATCCTTCTGACTTTTTCCGTAAATCCGGCTTCGGGAGCAGAGGGAGGCTCAACGATCTCTTCGTCGCTTTGTTCTGCCAAAGCCTTTACAGACTCAATCGCCGTGAGCAGCGCATCGATTCGGGCCTGAAGCTTTTCCTGTTCATCTACAGCCTGAGAAAGTTCTCCCTCAAGCTCAGTCAGCATTGTGCTGTAGTTAGGCACCAAAAGGAGGTTAATACAAATGGAGACCACCGTCAATAACAAAGTGTTAACCACGTTTGATAAGTTAATACAATACGCGAAATAGCAAGGGAGAAAGGCCGGGAAAGGTTTGTTTCGCTGAAAACGAATGGCCGAAACTAGAGTAAGCCTTCCATTTTTCGATGGGCTTTCAAAAACGTTTCCCGATGAGAATCTCAGGAATGTACGGAATTAGGAAGACCAATCTAAGAGCGGAGGGACTTGCGCAATCGCCCAGATTGAAATCTCGCCGAGTCCTTTGCCCGATGCTGCGACCTCAAATCGAGGGTTGCCGTCCTGTTCTTGCTGGCAGTAGCCAACCGCCAACTTTCCGGCCGTATTAACAAGGAGCAGGGGTTCGGACTGTAGCCAACTTTCGCCGGCATATTCGACGATGTGTAGCGGTGGAATTTCCTCGGCCGAGTGCCATTCCAGAGTCGTTTGCAGCAAGCCCATCTTAAGATTTGACATTTCGGTATTTTGGTCTCCCCGTTAGAGGAGGCTAGATTTGGTTCCCTTCTCGACTTCTTGGCTGGAAAGAAATGGTCGGAGGAACAGATCATCGCATGACTCGTTTCCGACTGCAAATGGCCCTGATGTGCTAGCCACATGGCACTAATGACAGGACTCGAACACAGGGGTTCTGTGCGGAAACTGACGCGAGGGGAATTCCTAACCGTCCGACGCGAGCTTCAAGATTCTTTTTCTTAGAACCTTCCGATCCAACGGCTTCTAGAGTGAAAGGAATGGCGAACGTGGACACAAGGTCGTCGGAAGGGCGACCATGGCCCGTTGGGAGTCGACGGACTTCCGACGGGCCGACGAAGCTCGGATCCTGTGCTTTTTTTTGTTCGCGTTACATCAGTCGCGATGTCCCATCTTCTGGATTCGATTTCGCGTCAATGAAAGAGATCCAGGCGGCCACCACCCGCCCGACGACTAGTGCGTCGCGCGGAGTCTTGTAGTGACGGACTGGCTGCTGAGATGACGGATGTGGCACCAGCATCAGTTCTCCGCGCTCCTGTTGACACCAGGAACAAGTGTAACCGTTGGCGTGCCACACGAGATAAACAGGCCGACCGCGCAGCGAGATCCAAGCAAACGTCTCAAGCGTGTTTCGTTCAGTGTCTACTTCGACTAACGAACCAGGTGGCAGCAATTCCCCCATCGTGTCATCCTTCAGGCCGATAACTGCATAGCGGTAGCGTTGCGCGTCAAAACTTAAAGGACGAGTAGGCGATCCAGGCCACTCTTTTGGGTTAGGGCCTAATAGGCTTGTTTCATCACGCGCAAGCTGAGGGGAGAATTTCAGCCGAAAAGGAAACGGACGGTTCTCCCACGGGCCGATAGGGATCAAGGCAGTCTCGCTCGGATCCGCGGGAGGGGCGAACTGAGGAGCATCGCGAAGATTCACTCCAAAAACATGCAGAAGATCATCGTAGGAAATCCGCAGAAAACAAGAGAGACTGAAGAGCTTGTGGATGCTAGGAACGCCCCCTGCCTCGATATCGGCTAAACTTCCGTGGGAGATGTAAAAATCTGAGTTGCCAGTAGCTTCTGCGATTGCGCGGCTCAGGCGTTCCAGTTCCGTCGGCTTCAGAAACCTTTCCTCGCGCAGTTTTCTGATCCAGTCGCCAGAATCCATTACATCCTACTTCACGACGAAACTACTTGAGGTTAAAAGTCCCATGGAGCGTTCGTCCCCTCTTCCTCAATCCCCTTAGGTTCCCGGTATTGGTACGGTCAGTTGCTGATCAGAAAAGGCTGCAAAAATTATGCCACACCCCTGATGCTTAATTATGACCCAGAGAGTCGAAGGTTCTTGAACTAACAGGCACAGCGTTACGAAAACCGGAAAACCAGCCATCAGCTGGGTTTCCGCACGAGAAGCGCGGTTTCAGGTCACAATTGGCGTCACTTTTAACCCTTCAAACAAGTGTACAATTCTGGCCGGCTCGGATGAGGGAGGGGTATGCCTTTATCAAATAGCGAACTGGAAGGTCTTCTGCGTTCGCCCTCTCGGCTTCGGATGCTCACCGATGAAGATCTGATGGTGGCGTTGCGGTCGGGCTGCAACGATGCGCTGGCAGTTCTGTTTGAAAGACACAGTGCGCTAGTCCAGGGGAAAGTGCGCGCAATTTTGCGGAATGATAGCGCGGCGGAGGACATCGTCTGCAAGGTCTTCTTGGATGCCTTTCGAGCAGTGAACCAGTTCGATCCTTACCCCGGAAACGTCCAAATCATGTTGCTTCGGTGCGCGTATCCGCGAATCATGAACTGTCGGAGGGATTTGCGAGAAGCCGAACTTGAAGAGCTTCAATTGTTAGAAGACGAAATCATAGGAAAACCAATTGGCAAGGCACTAAAAAACATCCGTATTCAAACGGGGCTCTCCATCGACGAGGCAGCGAAGGGTGTGGAGTCTGCAGGTATTGACCCCAAGCACATGTCAAGAGCGCTTGGCCTCGCCATCAAACAGAGCCGTGAGGAAAGCCGCATGTCTCGCACAGAACTTAGCCGTAAGACTGGCTTTCCTCTAGGTAAAGTAATCAGACTGGAGCGTGGGTTAGCTGACAGCCTTCCCATTACTGAGTTTGTCCGAATCAGCTGCGCCATGGGAGTGAGGCCGGAAGTGCTCGCGGATCGCTTTCACGAATTCCATCACAACATTCGTGAAGCTCAGTGAAGGACGTGCCGCGCCGACTCAGCACGGCATTGACGCTGATTCGCGTGGGTTGCCCCAGGACGGAAATCATTTCTCTCGTCCGGAAGGACAGAATTGATATCGATCAGAAGAATCCGTACTGACGCCGGGTCCCGTCATCTCTGAGCTTGAAGCCTAATCTGCCTCTCCTGTGACAGTTCGCCCGAAGGAGTCTTGCGGATGGCGTTCCTGGCTCCAGAAGCCACAGGCGAAAGACTTCCGCACGCTCGGTCTTTTCGAATACGAGGAGCATTCCCGGATATCCGCCGAGACCCTGCCTGGCGGTGGGAAGGTTGAGACGCCATACGTCGTTGTGATGGAAGTCCATTTTTTTCGGGGGGAAATGGAGTGCGGCGAAGATAACTCCTCTGTGAACCGCTGTGTGTAGCTGCGGTTTATTGGAAAGGCCGAAGAACCCGCTCAACTCTGCGGGAAACTGCACCTGACTCCGGCTTCCACCAAATACCGGGTCAGCTTCGATCCACATAACGCGCGCTCTGGAAACTTTCCTTGCCATGGGTGCTCCTCGTGTCGTTGTTGGTCACGCTTTCCTGATGCGGAGTGTGCTTGGCGAGCAGGTCCTTGATGTCAGCGGGGTTCTTGGACACCTCCCAGGCCCACGCGCCAAAGCCTCCGTGCTCGTTAAGGGCTTTCACCCATTCGTCGAGGAAGCGCCGCTTCACTTGATCCTGTTCGGTGTCCTGGCCTTTGATTTCGAGGACGAGGCGTTCCCCGGACACAAGACGAATGAGAAAATCCGGCCGGTATTTACGTACGACTCCCCGATAGATGTAGAGAATCTCAAACCCAAGATGGTCGTTCTTGACCCAGGCCGAGATGTCGGGGTTATGGTCGAGCTCGAAGGCCTCGCTGGCTTCCCAGGTGCTGTCGTAGACGCAGAAGTTGATGTGCGAGTGCTGGGTGCGCTCGCAGGGTTTCCCGGTATACCAGGTGCCCATGTCGCCGGTGGAGCGGATCGGCCGCGCGCGGTCGAACAGAGGCTCCCGCTTTTCGGCGTTCTCAAAGCGGATCGCCTGCCCAATGTGCTGAACCACTTTCGTCATGTTGAGAGTGATGATCAGGCGGCGTTTCAGATCGTCGTGCGAGAAGAGAGCCGGGAGAATCCTGATGCGGTCTGAACGAATGAACTGTTCAACGAGGGTGACGACCTGAGCAAGGAGAGACTCCCTGCTTCCCGCCCAGTCTTTCTGCATCTGGTCGTACACATCGCGCGCGGCCTCGAAGATAATTTTCTGCGTGCGAAATTCGCGGGCGAGACGCGCAAGGTCGATCTGCGCAATCTTGGTGACATCCGGCTTGCCTTCGAGGATCGGGGCCAGTTCGGCGAGTTTCGCGGTCTGGCTGGCGTTGAGTTCCAGGGGCGTGACCTTGCTCCAGTCGAGCGAAAGTCGCGGCTTGTAGACCTGGTCGATGCGGATGATGTTCGGCCAGGATATTTCGAAGGCTGCCTTCGCCGCGTCCGGCTCAATGGGAGTCTTGGGTTTGGGCGGCACCGGAACCGCACCGTCCTTTGATTCGTGAGGAAGGAACGTGAACGGAACGCCGAAGATGTTCACGTACTCTGGATCGAACACGCCCGTGTCGGGATTGATTTCATAAGCGGTGCGCCGGAGGCCGCGGCCGACAACCTGTTCGCAGAGAAGCTGGCTGGTGAAGGCACGAAGGCCCATGATGTGCGTCACGGTCTTGGCGTCCCAGCCCTCCGAGAGCATGCCGACGGAGATCACGTTTTGAATCTGCTCTCCGGGCTTGCCGACCTGCCCTACCGTGTCGACCTGTTGTCGCAGCATTTCCGCTTGCTGTTTCTTCGTCAGTTTGCGCGTCGGCTCTTCGTCTCCGTTGTCAACCCCGTTTCCATCTTCTTCGTCGCCGTTGGCTCCCATCTGCGCGATCGGTTCGTCGGCCGCTTCGGCCTGTTCCAGGACCTTCGAGTCGATGTGCAACGTGCGCGAGGGGTCGGAGAGTTCGTCGATATGGACTTTTTTGCGGTCAAGGGCGTACTTGACGCGCGCGGCCGTCTCTGTCCGGTTGGCGACAGTGATCATGACAGGCGGTGTCCTGAAGCCAACCTCCGCCCAGGTCTTCGCCGTCTCGCGCCAGTCGTAGCCGAGAAGGTAGTAGGCGTTGATGACGAGATCCGGCAGCGGTTCCTCGGGCTCCGCCTTGCGGTTGAGGTCGTCCTTGGCCTCGGGGTCATTGTAGATGTGGTACAGGCGCGATTTGTACGTCTTGGCACTCGGGATGGCGTCATCGCGGATGACGACCCGTGGCGTCTTGACGAGACCGGATTCGATAGCGTCGTTGAGACCAAAGTCGCTCACGATCCAGCTGAACAGGGCTTCTTCAGAACTTTTCTTGCCGGACGGCGCGAAGGGCGTTGCAGAAAAATCGTATGCGGTGAGAATCCCGCGGGCGTGATTGATGCGGTCGAGGCCGCCGACCCATTTGGTGGCTTCCTCGATCTCGTCTTTCGTCGCGCCCTTGACCTTGGACTGCGCCGGTACGCGCCATGCGTGATGAGCCTCGTCATTGATGACGAGAATATTCTGGGCGGCGGCCATGTCGCCGAGCACATCGCGCACATAGGCTTCATTGCTTTTCGCGCCGCGCTTGTCGACGCTGCGCTTTTTCCGGAGTTTTTCCTCCGTCTCCCAGTTGAGTGCGTGCCAGTTCCGAACAATCACTCTGCCCTGCCGGAGCGTCTCCAGGAACACGTCGGGGACGATACGGAAGACCTCGTAGTAGTTGGCAGCGTGTGATGGCTCAAGCACGGCCAGCCGGCTCCTGACGGTCAGGCCCGGCGCGATAACGAATACGTTTTTCGAAAAGCGGGCGTCCTGCGGATACGTGGCCTTGTTGAGGATGTGCCAGGCGATCGTCATAGCCATGACGATGGTTTTTCCGGAGCCAGTTGCCATTTTGGCGCAAAGGCGCCGAAACTGCCCGCCGTCCGACGGAACGTCGATACCGACCTTCTCGGCGGCCGGCCCCTCGGTCAGCCAGATGAGCGTTTCGATCGCTTCGAGCTGGCAGAAAAAAAAGCGCCGGGTCTCAAATTCCTCCGGATTGGTCCAGTGTTCGAGAAGGCGCTTCGTGGTGCCGCTGACTCCTGCATAACCGGCATTCCTCCACGCTTTCACGCGTGGCCGGATCTGGTTGACGAGAGGGATCGGGACGAAGACGCCTGGGTCATCAAAGACCTTGGAGCCCTCGGAGGCAATCACGTAACCGGCTGGCCGACGCTCGCCTTCCACCAGCGTGAAGGTGCGGCTTTCGCGGTTGTAACGCCAGTACCGTTGCGGCTCCTCGTAAGGGGAGTTGACGATCAGGCGGTCTATTGACCTGCGTTCCATCATTCCAGCTCGATCAGTTTGAGGCTCTCGATGCCGCGGTCGTCAATGATCTTGACAGCGGCACGCTTGTGGGCGCCTGCCGCGAACGGCAGGGATGTGGTGCCGAAGTAGGCCTGTATCAATTTTTCGTCGATCTCGGCCCTGAGATTTTCGGCGAGCGTTTTGAGACTATCTTTCATCACGTCGGCGATAAAGAACACTTGACGCGGGAAGAGGCTGCGGCCGTCGTAGTCAGGGTCCAGCATCCACATGGCGATCTTGTCCACGCCGCCGGAGTCGATCTCTCCTGTCCTGGTGTTGTAGTAATCGAAGCCGTTCACAGTAACACGGTACTTGCCCTTGTCTTCACCCTTGGCGAGCGTATCCAGTTCCACATCGGGCTGTCCGATGAGCCAGAAGCTGTCGTTGCTGGCGCGTTTTTTCTTCATATCCCCGGTGAGAAGGTCGGCGTTCATCTGCGCCTTGAGAAGGCTGATGCCTGGCCAGTTTGTTTCGTCGATGTCCTTGGCAGCTTCGGGGTCAAACTGGAAGGCGGCGAACACGACGATCCTGGGTTTGGGGCGGAGAGTTTCGGTTTCATCAAGGGCGAGTTCCACCTGGCGCTGTTCCAGAGGCGCATGGTCGGGCCCGAAGGATACGACAACGCGCTGAGGTTTGTCCTCCTTGGTCTCGGCGTCTGCGTGCAGCCATCGGGTTCCGGCGAGGGTCTCGACGCGCGAGAATTCGATCCGCTGTCCTCCCTTGCCGCGGATGCCGGTTCTCAACAGCTCGTCGCGCCAGTCGCCCTGGCGCTGCGTCTCGCCGCTGCGAGCGACGCTGTCGTCGGCGGCCTGACTATCCTGGGCCACATCATCGAAAGCCTTTACGGCGGGAGCTGGCACGGCTTCCACAGTGAAGGGACCAGACACTCTGGCATGTCCGCTCTCCGGAATGGGCTGGTCGTAAAGGGTTTCGACCTTGGGCGGCTCGCTGTTCGCGATATTTGTCGACGTGATGTGGGGCGCGGTCTTGTAGACAAAGCCGCTGCCCACGCCCTCCTCCAGTCTGGCGAGCTGGTAATAGTCGAAGACGGCATTCATGAGCCGCTGCTTGGCCAAAGCCAGAGATACACGGGACGAGTCGCAGGTGATCCATCGGCGGCCCCATTGCTCGGCAACATAGGCGGTGGTGCCGCTGCCGCAGGTGGGGTCAAACACCAGATCGCCGGGTTGCGTCGTCATGAGAACACAGCGTTTGACGATCTCGGTATTGGTCTGAACAACATAAATCGGATCGGCCGCTCCGCCCAACCGGTCCCACCAGTTACTTAACGCTTTGTAGCCGAAGTCATCGGCATATCGCTTGAACCCGAGCTGCGCGTCGCCGACGATGATGCGGTTCGCAGCGGCAAGCCTGTCCATGCCGGACGGTTCGCCCTTCTTCTCGGGAACAGCGCTATGTTTCCAGCAATTTCCTTTGGCGATGCCGGGGTCGTAGGGCTTTCCCTTGAAGTTGAAAATGACGCTCTGGTTCTTCCGGAATCCACCAGAGGTCAGGTTTTCAGACTTGAAAACGCGCGCACCTGGATATTCCTTGAGGATGCGCTGAGGGTCGTCGCGATAGTATCTCTTGGGTTTGCTGTCGCGTTTTTCCAGGTCGGTTATAGTGATTTCTGTTTCGTCGGGCATCTCAACGTAGCGGAATGTTTCGACCAGTTCACTGTCCAGCGGGGCCGGTTCGTAGAGCTGGTTGTACTCTTCGGCGATTCGCGTTTTATCCTTGGCAAACCAGATCAGGTAGTCGTTGACGGGGTCGAGGATGCCGCCTTTCTGGCCGCCCTTCTTCTTGACCGGGATGTGGACGATGAAGTTTCCGGCGCCAAAGACTTCGGACATCACCACGTGAACGAGGGACAGATTATCGTCATTGATCTGCACAAAAATAGAGCCAGTGTCGGAGAGAAGGTCGCGGGACAGCAGCAAGCGGTCGCGCAAATACGCAAGATAGGAATGAATACGCAGTTCCCAGGTGTCGCGGAAGGCCCGGATCGTTTCCGGCTCCTGGGTCAGGTCTTCGTCCTTGCCATCTTTTACTTCACGGCTGGTGAGGAACGGCTGGAAGTTGCTCTTGTACTCGATTCCGTAGGGAGGGTCGATGTACACCATCTGCACCTTGCCTGTCATCCCTTCTTTCTCAAGCAGGCTGTTCATGACGAGCACGCTATCGCCCGCGATCAGCCGGTTCGACCAGTTGTGCTTGTGTTTGTAGAACTCGATGGCTTCGCGAATGGGCGGATTCTCATCGAGCCGGCTGAAGAGCGACCCCTGGACGAAATCCTCGCCGTTCTTCTTCCGGACGGCCTCAATAATCGAGCGTGGATCGATACGCTCGTGTACATGGAGAGAAACCGTTTGAATCTGGAATGAGGTGCGCTCGGCCTTCCCCGCCCAGTGCAGGGCGGGGTCGATGTGAGGGTCGTAAGCATAGGTCTTTATGCCCGCGTCGCGGTCCGTCTCTGGCGTGACGAGCCCCACCGGTGGATTGTTGGCACGTTTTTTATCGGGGTGGGTGTAGTGCCCGATCTTGCGCTTTGCGTGGGGGCGCGGCGGTGGCGCCGCTCTCTTTGGCATATTCCGTTAATTCTATCGCGTCTGCGATGGACACTATCACATGCGGCGACATAGTTTCGGAAATTGTAAAAGGACGCACCAAGGCGACCTTCCGGTGTCGCGTGGGTATTCGGAGAATAATCTATCCGCGTTTGCCCTCGGTCTGTTCACAGCCCTGCGCTAAATGACAAATTGCTACAAAATGACAAATTGCTACTTTCCCAATCGACTTGTTATAGAGTAGTCTTTGTGTGCAGCTACACGACTCGGTGAATTGCGTCGTGGGCGCGCAAAAAATCGGACGGTTGGCACTCCTTGCCTGAACTCGATATCGATCTGTTCGCGGGCGCAGGTGGACTTGCGCTCGGACTCCGTCACGCCGGATTCTCACCCCTCTCCGTTTATGAAAGAGACAAGCAAGCCTGCGAAACATTGCGCCATAACGTTACGGCCAGCGGAACGCTTGCGGCTACGGTATACGAAGGGGATGTCAAGGAAATCGTTTGGGATGTTTTGCGAGAGAATGTGCGATTACTTGCTGCTGGAGCGCCCTGCCAACCCTTCAGCCTTGGTGGCAAGCACCGCGCGCAGCAGGACGAGCGTAATCTCTTCCCTGAGTTGCTCCGTTCCGTGCGTGCTCTCAAACCAACGGCCGTTTTGATCGAGAATGTTCGCGGAATCCTTCGCTCTGATTTCCAGCCCTTCTTCGAATACGTATTGCGTCAACTTGAATGCCCGTCGTTAGCTGGTCGCAAGGGAGAGAAATGGCGCGATCATGATTGCCGAATTCGTCAGCATCAATGCTCCGCCGGTTATGTACCTGAGTACCACGTCTGTTGGCGTCTCCTGGAAGCAGCAGATTTCGGCGTCCCCCAACTGCGAAAGCGTGTCTTTATCATTGCGACGAGAATTGACTTGCCGATCTATAGGTTCCCATCCCCGACTCACAGCAGAGAAGTTCTAGAAAGCGAACAATTCGATGGCACCTACTGGGAACGACATCAAATCAAGAAGCCACGGAGTAACGAGCTTCACTTCCGAACGAACGGAACAAGAGAAACAGCACCGTGGCTGACCGTCCGCGATGCACTGGCAAGTTTGCCCACAGCTTGTGCGGATGCGGAGAGCGCATCGATGAATCACTGGATCATACCCGGCGCGCGAACCTATGCGGGGCATGGAGGCAGCCGACTGGATTGGCCTTCCAAGACTATCAAGGCGGGAGTGCACGGCGTTCCGGGCGGCGAAAACACCCTGGTTCTCGACGATGGAAGTGTGAGGTACTATACCTTAAGAGAAGCCGCTCGCATTCAGACCTTCCCCGACCAGCACTTCTTCATGGGCGCTCGGATTCATATCACCCGACAACTTGGCAATGCTGTTCCTTGCCTCCTTGCTGCAAGAGTTGCCCAGCCGTTGTTCGCGATACTGAGTACAATTTCGCGGACCACAATCATGCTTCCCGGCAAGCATCTAGCGCGATCCTCTTAAATGGCTGGCAAACCACGCGGTGGTCTTGATCCTCTCTCAACGACGCAACGGTCATCTTTGATGTCCAAAATTAAGAACCGCGGAAATCGTTCAACAGAAATCGCCGTTGAAGATGTTCTGATACGCCATCAAATCAGGGGTTGGGTGAAACATCCTGACAAGGTGATTGGCAAACCGGATTTCTTTTTCCCAAAGCACATGTTGGCCGTATTTGTTGACGGCTGCTTTTGGCATTGTTGCCAGCACTGCGCGCGGAATGTGCCGAAAAATCGGCGCGCCTTTTGGCTTAACAAAATCGACCAGAACAGGCGTCGCGACAACAGAGTACGCAGTGCCTTGCGGGAAAAAGGCTACTCCGTGATGCGTATATGGGAACACTCAGTCCCCGACCATCAGAGCTGGTTAGCCCGAATGAGGAGGATGCTTGATCGTGGTTTGACTGAGCAGTCGGAGGGGTCAACTATGTTGCTTCTGCCAGGATCGAGGAGTCGTATTTCACGGAGTAGTGCTTCGACAGATACTTCAGAAAGATACCGAGCCGAATGCGAATAGCATATGCGTCATTCGGTGTTTGAGAGTGCTTGTCGAATTCCAGTAGAGATAGTTCTACCGACGCTGATGTTTCCCCTTTCTCCTCGGCAATCTGTCGATTTTTTTCTCTGCTCCTCTCGAAGTGCGCGAGCATGTCACGGCTAATGACGCCGACCTTTTCTAGTCTAATAAACCGAAATAAATGAAAGTAGAGTGTGATCATCCCGACTTGACGGAGCAGCTTGTCGGGCGTACCAAAGATGCTCGTCATCGAAGCAAGCGTTTTCTCCGTCTCGGTCACAAGCGCGGATACCGCAGTCTGGGAAGCCTTGCTCGCGCCATCTTGCCGCCACTTCTTGAAGTGGCGAACGAACAGGTCGAGGTCAGCCTTCTTGGTATTGACGATCTGCTTCGAAAACTCAATAAACAAAAACTTCGCTCCTAAGTCCCGATGCCGATAACGATTGTCAGGAAAAGCAACATGTTTGGTGAAGAACTTGTTCCCGGAAATGTTCTGAATTGCATTCGGTAAAGGTCCTCCGAAGGCGTTGCGCTTCTCGGGTGCGTTCAGAGGAACGGCCTCATTGAGCCGTGAAAACATATCTTCAATAAGATCGAGGTCGTTTGTACGTATCGTTACAATGTCCAGAGGTGTCGAATCGAAACGACTCTTTAGCTGTGGATATTTTTCGGCCAACTGAGCGTAACCTAACCCCGCGGCCTTCACCGTGCTGTCTCTGATGTACTCGAAATCCTCGGAGAGTGATATTTTCCCGTCAATGAAGTCCCAAATCGTCTGTATTCTTTGTTTCCCGTCAACGATTGCATAGCGATATCTCTTCGTGCCGATCTTCTTAGAGGGCACAAACTCATGAAAATAGAGTTTCGGAACGTCGAATCCGTTAATGATTGAGTCAATGAGTAGTTGTCTTTTCTCTTTAGTCCATATTCCGCTGATGCGCTGATAGGCTGGGTCGAGTTGAATCTCCCCCCGTTCAGAATAGACAATTAATGCTGAACTCTGGGGGTATCTTCCCAGACTGAATTCATCCTTCATAGGGTCTCCGGGCTAATCGAGCAACATTATCAAGTTCCGGAAGAATGCCAAGCTCGTCAATTTTCAGTGCTTCAAGCTGGCGTCTAATCCGCGCTTTGGCACCCGCAGGAATGATGTACCGGCCTATATGCCGCCCGTCGCTTAGCGATTCGATTGGACTTTGATCGCGGTGAGTAACTGTAAAAACACTGAACTGCGCCTGCATGCGCTTTGAATGACGAATCGCTATACCCGCCGCAGGAGTGAGGCGCGTCGCGAGTTCTGATGCCATAACCGAGGGCAGATAATTTCGCAAGTTTGCGTTGTCATCTTCAAAGATCGGAAGCGCAAGTCGGTTCGTTAAGGTGATACCAGCTTGCAAGTTCAATTCAGCGGGAAGCAGGAGCCACAAAGCGCCATCTTTTGAATCGTTCTTCCTGAGCGCGCCGACTTCATTGACCGCGAAGTAGAGCCCGATAAAGGGGCTTTCGCTCCAGTCCAAGAGCCTCGTTGGAACACCGTGGTGTCGGGCAAGGAATAACCACTCCCATTCGGATTGCGGTCTGTCACTGACGAACTGAATCGCATTCTGTTTGAACGCATTTATTAAGGCGCTCTCGTAATCGAGCTTGAAGGGCCGGCGTCCCAATGAGGGCACGAGCGAGTGCTTGCCATTGGTCGAGCCCCGAAACCAGATAGGCGTTCGTCTCGCGCGAGCCCGATGTGACTCGACAGCCGTCAGAAGATCATTGACACTGCGAATTCTTCCGTCATCAAAAAACATCGGTCAGTTCTTGAAAATTGGTTGTCAACTGCAAGCCGAAGAGTACCACGCCACCCAATAAATTGTGGGACAAGGTTTTCTACGGTCTGGGCGAGTGAGTTTGCGTCTTACCTGTCTGGTACGCCGTGCGGCAGGCTTTACGCGAAAGCGGCGAGGCTGCCCTTGTTGATCCGGACCTGGGTGTCGCAGTTCCGGACGCCCTTGAGATAGATCATCGTCGATGCGATATCGCGATGACCCATCCACTGTTGCAGCGTGCGGATATCGATGCCGTCCTGCAGGTGGCGCGTGGCGTAGGTGTGTCGAAACTTGTGAAGGAACCATCGTCCGCAGAAAGGTCCCTCCGCGCAGCGGTTGATCCGAATAGCGCCGTCGTCCAGCTTGTGCAGCACGGCGCAGTGACTGCAGTTGAGTTTGCCACGTTGCGCAACGACCTTCAGTTTTTCCAGCATCGCGCCGTCGGGTCGGCCGGTCGCACTCGGGAATAGCGGATCGTCCGGCGTTGCATTTGCCGGGCGGAATTTGTGAAGCATCGTGATCAGCTTCTGCGGGACCAAGACTTCCACTTCCCTCTCCTCCCAGTTCTTCGGATGAAATCCCCAGTGCGGTTTCGCCGTGACGCGCACGGCCATGTGCTTGAAGTCCACATCGCGCCATGTGGTGAAGCGCCCCTCAGCATCACGAAATCCCGACATGAGATAAAAGTTGAAACGCATTTCCTCGTGCGGCGCGCAGGCCTTGAACAGTTTTTCCAGCTCGGCATTCTCATAGATCGGGCGCATGGTTTCAACGAAGCTGGGCCAGTCCGCGGTGTTCAGGAGCTTGGCCTTGCCATGCTGCTTCATCAGAGAAATAACGACCAGCTTGTTGTAGACGCTCTTGCCGTTGTGCCCTTTCTTCAGGCAATCGGTGGCGAAGTCGAGCAGGTCCTGTCGCTCCACGTCGTCAACGCAGGTCTTCGCGCAAAAGGATTTGAAACCGGCAAGGATCGGCCGGTAGGTGCGCAAGGTCCGCAGCGAGCGGTGGTACTTGATGTATTCGGAATAGTGGTCGAGCGCCGCGGCGACAGTGATGCGTTCCGGTTCAGGCTCCGGCGCCGGTTGCGCCGGGATGATGCCATTGCGCACGGCGGAAAGTTCCGCCTGTTTGCGGAGCGATGGACAGTCTCGATTTCGTTGAAGCTGTGATGGTACTTGAGGAGGTCCTTGGAATCGAGATTCCCGATGGCGAGGCAGAGCACCTCGGGAGTCCGCGCGAGGTTGTCGACTGCCTTGAGCGCTGCTTGTCTAATCAACGTCCCGGCAAGCAGGCTGCCGTGGTAATTAAGGGCCTCGCGAACAGTCAGAGCAATCCGCAGTTAGCCGAAGGCTTGGATGGCCCGCGGCGACGAGAACAGATTGCTGCTGTTGTTCGGGAAATCTTCCGATCTCATGACTCGGATAACCGGTCAGACCCGCCTGATCCAGATGCCTCGGTCCGCTCTCCTCTGAACCCGAAGCCGCATCGGCGCTCAGGTGCCGCAAGAGTTTTTCCAAATCAAGAGCAGTAGCGCGGCATTGCCGAGCAGTTCGCCGTCAAGCCGCTCGATCCGCCAACTGTTGATTCGCGTGCAAACGCGGGCTCCCCCACTTTCCGAACGATCCGCGGTCTGGCGCTCACAGGAACCATCCGTTGGCCGCAGCGGCCATTGGATGGTTCAAGTCACATCATGTATCAGAACAAAGTCACGCTCATCGGTTTTCTCGGCAGCAACGCCGAAGTTCGCAACAACGGCAGCTTCACAACTCTCTCGCTGGCAACCAAGTCCTCCTACAAAAAGAACGGCGAGTATATCTCGCACACGGAATGGCACCGTTGCGTTGTGTTCGGCAAGCTCTCGGAGTTCGCCAAAACGCTCACTAAGGGCACATATATCAACGTGGAGGGCGAACTACGCAGCCGGGAGTATGACAGCAAGAAGACGGACTCCAGGCAGCGGGTCTGGGAAATTCGAGTCTCTTCGATCCTCAGGCGGGATCGCACCGAAAAATCCGCCCCAGAAGATCAGGATCAGGGCTCGCGGTTTTCACTGTCGGAAGCCCGGTCGAACTACTGCCTACTCTTACTGGCGGCTTAGGAATATTACAAGTGTAACTAAACTATCCGGAACTTCGAGCGCTGCGACCACTAGCCTGACCTATGAACCGACCTTCAGCCGCATAACAAGCATCACCGATCCACTGAACCATACAACAACGGCAGCTTATAACGACGGCATCAATCAAATCCTGATAACCGACCCGCTAGGGAAACCAATGGACAACAGTTCAGGGGTCCTGGGATCGAGCCACCTGGTTTAAGGTGCACCAGAAATCATGGTTACTAATTACCTCCCGTTGATGAACCCAACTTCTCCAACTGGAACGGCTGCTTTGCCTTCGTTTTGCTGCGAATGATGCAGACAGGCGAGGAACCCGTCAAGGTTTCCCTTTCGGCTCGCTTCGCTCGACCTATGACTGAACCCTCGCCCGTCTGCACAAGACCTCTCCGCTAGAAAACGAAGGCACACAATCGAAGCCCCAAACCAAACTTCGATTGACACTCCGGGCCGGCTGAATGAAGCGTCCGCCGACGCGGGCTAGGCGTAACCACAAGCCAAACGTTTATGGAGGAGTACGTTTCTATGTCAGCTTCATCATTCGCTACCGATACGTTAGAACCATATGTCAGCCCTGAGGTCGCAGCCAAGTACCTGGGTATCAGCCGGCGCGAGCTGCTGGCCCACACCCGGAGCGGTCGCTTCGTTGGTCATGCCGTCGACCCAAACGCTCGGCGGAAGGACTGGCGCTTCAAGATCAGCGAGCTCGACGCCGCGATGAGCCACCCGACTCCTGTAACGCAGAACAGCTATAATGCAAAACGGCAGCCCGGCACCCGGAAAGCGAGCTAAACAGTATGCGCAAGGGTGCAGGACGAGGTTGGTTTCGAAGGAAAGGAGAAAGGTTGATCTTCTGTTGGTACAACGAACTGGGGTGCGAGCGCACGCGCGTCCTCGGCGATGCCACCATGACAGATGCCGATGGCTGGATGCTTGTTTCCCGCCTGGGGCTCGACGCCGAGGTGGGACAGCCAGATCCGGTTAATGCCAGTTTCGGTGACGTGCTGAGGGCTTGGCTGGATTATGGGAA
>Ga0073928_10000616_pt1 | contig 80220 bp, 77 predicted proteins | sample PaiPotPPA55metaG_FD_76969 | JGI IMG/M metagenome (GOLD analysis project Ga0073928, IMG submission 76969) | Iron sulfur acid spring bacterial and archeal communities from Banff, Canada, to study Microbial Dark Matter (Phase II) - Paint Pots PPA... ...
CCTTACAGTATTCGGCTTCGGGCAGCTCTATTCAATCCAGGGCTATCTTCCGCGGTCATGATTGGTCGCCGTTTTCCAAAATCGCCAGATGAAGATAGATTGAACCATCTATGAAATACCGGACGGCGCGGCCGCCGTTGCGGGCCGCGCTGCGAGATGGTGCCCCCGCAATCGCTGGCAAACGGGGGAAAGCCGTAGCTCTTCCCACCACTTTTTTCCTTCTGTTGACTTGCGCCGCGCTGGTCGGCGCCTGCCGTCATCCGATACCTCCCCGGCCCGCTCCGCAGGTGGCGATCGAGCCCCTCAGCTTCCAGATTTCTTCAGGCGAAGACCATTATCAAATCGAAGGTTACTTTGCGCATAGCGCGGAGCCAGGCAAAATGCCCGCACTGTTGGTATTGAACGGTGAAGGCGGCAACGCCCACCAGTGTATCGTTCATATGATTAAGTTTGCCGTTTTACGGATTCGGCTCGCGTGCATCAGCCTTCCCAGTTATGGCAAATCTTCCGGCCCTGGCCGTTTCGTCGGCCCACAATCAATCGAAGCCGCTCGCCGGGGGCTCGATCTCGTGGCAGCTCGCGCCGACGTCGATCCGTCGCATCTGGCAATCTGGGGCATTGCCGACGGTGCAGTCGCGGCTGGTTTGCTGATGGATTCTGATCGGCGCGCCCATGCGGTGATTCTGCAATCAGGCGCTTACGATTTGCTGAAACTGTGGCCGGGCGCGCCCATTGGCACCAAGCTTTCCATACTGCGCCAGGTGTGGCCGAGCAAGCGGGTCCTCCAAGAGCGCAGCGTTATCGAAAATATGCCCAGTAAACTCGACTGCAACGTCCTTATTTTGCATGGAGCGCAAGACCGTAAAACTCCCGTGAATCAAGCAGAGCAGTTGGCCCGTGCCCTGCGCGAGCATGGCGCTCATGTCGAGACGCATTTTTTTGCGGACGGAGCGCATCGCCTTGGCAAGGTGGTCGATCAGCCGCTGCGGGATTTTCTACGGGCCAATCTCGCGCTTCCACCCTCCGACGAGGACCCGTGAAGGAAATGCCGAAACAGTCGGGTAGTTACAGGCGCTGGCCGCCGGGGCGGATTGCTTCGACTCCATTCATATACGGGCGCAACACGTTAGGAATCACCACGCTGCCATCGGCTTGTTGATAATTTTCGATCACAGCGATCAGAGTTCGTGGCAAGCCCAGGCCGGAGCCGTTGAGCGCATGCACGAGTTCTGTTTTGCCGCCCTTTTGTGGCCGATAGCGGATGTTAGCGCGCCGCATCTGAAAGTCCGTGCAGTTCGAGCATGAACTGACTTCGAGCCATTCGCCAAGTCCAGGAGCCCACATCTCAATATCGTAGGTGGCGGCGCTCGCAAAGCCCAGATCCGCGGTGCATAGCTGCACGACACGGAACGGTATTTCGAGCCGGCGGCAAACCTCGCACGCGTTCTCGACCAGCGATTGTAATTCGTCGTCGGATGTCTCCGGCCGCACCAGCTTGACCATTTCGACTTTGTCGAACTGATGACCGCGCTTGATCCCGCGGACATCGCGTCCCGCCGACATCCGTTCACGCCGGAAGCAAGGGGTATGGGCAGTCAGATAAATCGGCAAACGCTCCGCTTCGAGAATCTCACCGCGATACATGCTGGTGAGTGGCACTTCGGCGGTTGGAATAAACCAGAAGTCATCCTCAGCGTCGTGATACATCGTATCGGCGTTCTTCGGCAGATGGCCGGTGCTCGTAGCAGTCTCAGCCGTAACCATCAGCGGCGGCCTAACTTCAAGATAGGCCTGCTCCCGTGTTTTCAGATCGAGCATAAAGGTGATCAGCGCCCGCTCCAGTTGTGCGCCGAGTCCTGCCAGCAAATAGAAACGGGTCCCCGAAAGTTTCACGCCGCGCTCGAAATCGATAATCCCGAGCTTTTCGCCGAGGTGCCAGTGAGGCAATGGATTAAAGCCGAGCGCCGCCGGCTCCCCTTCCTGGCGGACTATTCGATTGTCAGCTTCGCTGGTTCCAACCGGTACATAAGGCCGCGGGATGTTCCGGATAGCGAGCATCAGTTCCGAGAGGCGCTGCTCGATCTCGGCCAGGGTCCGCTCTCGGGTAGTGATGCGGTCGCCAAGTTCGCGCATCTCTGTGCGCTTGGGTTCGCGCACTTCGGGCGCCATCCGGCCCAGCTCTTTTGACTCGCGAGTGCGGCCCGCACGCATCTCATCGAGCTCAAACTGCAAGCGCCGGCGCTCGGCATCGCATGCGACGACCGCATCAATTTCGCCCGCATCAACCCCGGCCTTGGCGAGCTGGTCCTTGACGACATCGGTGCGTTCGCGAATCAGCCTGATATCAATCATTCTTTTACCGACCCAGAATGCGATGGTGCGGTTACAGCTACGTGACTCGGCGCATCGTGACGCAATAATCGTTCTCAAAATTTAATTCAGAACGCATCCTTGATCAGCTCCAGCCGGCCAAAGCGGCCAGCGCCTCTCAGCGCAACCACATCGAAGCGCGCCGGCAAATCAGGTACTCCGCGCCACTCGGCGAATGCGCGGGCGGCGCGCCTGATACGTTCGCGTTTGTCGAAGTCCACAGCTTCGGCGGGTGTGCCGAAGCCAGACCCAGCCCGGAATTTGACTTCAACGAACACCAGAGTGCTACCGTCCAGCGCCACCAGGTCGATCTCAGCACCGGCAGCGCGGTAGTTTCGAGCCAGTATCAGGTACCCACTTCGCTTCAAGTGACGCGCGGCAACCTGCTCACCGCGGCGGCCAGCGGGGACCCGCTTGCGCCATGGCATCTCATCATACCAGCGGTCGAATATCGCACCAACGTATACGTAGGGAGCCCGAATGATTCGTCTTATCCGGTATGGCATTCGTCAACCACAACTGAGCTTCCAGCCGATCTTAAACCTGAAGCGCTACCGCGGGGTGCCTGAAGCGCTACCGCTCTCGTTCGCATGTTCGGGATGGGTTCCTGACTCGGTCGCCGTCTGATGCTAAGTTACCTCCCGATGGATGAAAAGAGGATTACCATAGACCAGGTACGCCATGTCGCAAGGCTGGCTCGGCTGGAACTCAGCGCCGACGAGGAACAAAGTCTCCAGTCCGACCTGAGCGCGATTCTCGCCTACGTCGACAAGCTCAACCAGCTTAACACCGATGAGGTGGAGCCGACCGCGCAGGTCGGCGAGCCCGGGACCCTAATGCGCGACGACGAAATAACCAACCAGCCAGCGCCAGAAGAGATGCTCGCGAACGCGCCTGCACGCTCGCGCAATTTCTTTAAAGTGCCGAAGATTATCGAGTAATTAATCTGGGTTCATTCCCAATCTTCACCGGGCCTTTGAATCGCTCCCCGTAGATCATTCGATTTCGTACGCCGCGGCGCTCCCCACTTCGCTAAGGATGACAAACACTGCGCTTCCTTCGAGGAGCCTGCCTGAAACCTTCTACCGTTGCGGCGTAATTTCGGAAAGAATCCGCGCGAGTGGGCTGCCCGAACGATCGAGTCCGGCATAACTGAGACGCTCCAGGTATTCGCGCGCGACGAGCCGTACGAATTTGACAACCGCCGCGCACCCCGCCTTTAACTGGCTGTGTTCAATGCCGCCCCCGCAGATGATGATAAGCGGTTCGATCAACTCGGGACTGCCGAGGAGCGCGAGCATCACGTGCTCGGCGCTTTCCAGGTAGGACCTGAGCGCGAGCCTCTGGTCAGGCTGATACTCCAAATGATAGCGCAGCGCGCCTGTTCCATAACTAACATGACGCGCGGCGTCTTGCATTGCGTAGCGCATTATCGTGCGATCAGCGCGGCTCGGTGCGAAGGCGGCCACCTGGCGGTAAACCGCCAAGGTGAACCCGCCGAGTATCAGATTGATGCAAAGCGAACCCTGCGGATAGCTGTCCGCCCATAGCCATTCCTTGAGGCCCTGTTCGGCCGATACGCTGGCGCGGCCCAATCCAGCGCCCCCATACAGCGCTCGCTTGCGAAAGGCTTCAAGCAGCCGCGCGTCATCCAACATCTGGGCGCACATGAAACTCTTCAGCTCGATGAATTCCTGATTGATCAACGCGACCCATCGCGACGGGAAGTCCATCGCGACCAGGGCGCATTCCTGCGCGAACGTGTACATTTGCGCACACGCAGTTTCAAGTTCCGCCGCAAGTGGACGGGCGTCCAACTCCGTCCACGGAACGTCGACCGCCGGGACCCATCGGCGCGCCTTGCTTTCCTCGTATAGAGCGGTGACGTTGTGCGACCATACGTCAGACTTGCGATTCACGAGATAGCCCATGTCGGGCAGCTTGCCGGCTTTCTCGCTGCCGCGCGCCACCATGGATTGTTCGTCGCGCACAAACTCTGGAATCGAGCTGTAGCCGTAACTGCCGAGGTCGAGATCCTCGTAGGTAAGACCCCGGCGCTGATCGTTTGGCTGCGCTCTGATCTTCTCGGTGTGAGCGTTAAACCAGTGCAGGGTCAGGTTGCCCTGCATCACCGCATTCATCGCATCGAGAACTGCCTGGTCCTCGGTGTAGTCCTTGTCAGCATAGAAGGCCACGCGATTACTATCCTCCCCGGCCAACTAAAATTTGATGCCGGCTTCAGCCGCGGCTGCTTTGCCCATTTCGAACATCGCGAACAGTTTGGAGCGGTCAATACTTTTGCGTTCCGGCATACCGCATTTATCCAGACGTTCGAAATGCTCCTGCATCTGCTTGAGCTGAAAGGCCGTAGTCACGCGCACTCCCTGTGCGATGTTCTCAGCCTTGAGGCCGCCGCCAGCCAGAATAATAAATGCTTCGGTTAGCTCTGTGGCAGCGCCCGCGGCAAAGGAGATATTTTCCGCCTCATCAAGATGGCTGTGCAGAATCTCGCGTTTTTGAGGATAATGCTCCAACACCCATTTGAAGTGCTGCATGCCATAGCCGACATGGCGTGCTTCGTCCTGCATGACGAGCCGGAAGATTTTCTTGTCCACGTCGGTTGGAGAAAGATACTCGCTGAAGCGGAACAGCGTGAGTACGTTGCCCTCGGCCACGAGATGCAGCGCGACTGACATTTCGCTGAAGGAATCAGCGTCGCGCAGATGCTTTAGCGCCATCTCATTCATCGGACTGGCCTGCATCAGACCGTAGCCAGTCGTCAGCGCGCGCTTGCGAAAGACTTCAGTATGGCGCGCTTCATCCATCGCCTGCGCCGCAATGAAAGCCTTGACCTCGATGAAGTCCGGATTGAGCCGCGGCAACCACATCGCCGGCGTATCCGTCGCGATCATCTCGACTTCGGTGAGGAAGGTCATCAACTGAGCAAGCGCTTTGCCAGTGGCCTCGGGCAGTTCAGCGCCTTCGAGATGGTTCCAGGGGATATCTGTGGTCGCATTCCACTGACGAGTCACCGCCTCTTCGTAGTAGCCGTCGGTGTTGTGCGCCCACAATTCGCTCTTTCGCGACACCCAGGGCTGGGCATCAGGCATCCCGGGCGGAATCTCGGCGCCGCGCGGCGCATAGCAGCGATTGCTGCGAACTTTTTCCGGAATAGCTTCGACCCCGTAGCTGCCGAGGCTGATGTCGCGGTAGATAAGGCCGCGCCGCGGATTTTCCGCATGCGGCTTAACCTTCTCAGTACTGGACTTCATCCACGAAAGGTCGAGTTCGCCGGTGCGGATCGTGTACAGCCATTTGTCCAGGAATGCCCGATCTTCGAAAAAATTGGTTGTGGATAGATAACTCATCGCGGGCCTCTGGGAATCAAAAAGCAACCTCAACCCTGCTGCTCAGATCAAAAAATTCCTGGATCGACTCCATGAACCTGTAGAGTTTGTCATGGCCTTCAGGATCGGCATAGCTAATCTTTAGCGCTTCGCCGAAATGAGCCAACGTGTTCAGATCGTGTGCGGTGTCGGCTTCACCGTAGCGCTTGATATTTTCGATCATCTCGCGCCAGACAGCGAGATCACCTTCAATTGCAAAATCGAGCTTAGCGAGATCAAGCTCGGCTACCTCATGCACATCCCTTAGTTCGAAGACTTCGAAGGCGAGCACAAAATTACGCGAAGCGCCGTTGTGGGCGATGCGGATGCCGAAGGTGGTGTCGATGAAGCCCAGACGCCTGAACCTCGCCTGATCGGCGGCCATCTGGTCTTTGAGGGCGTTGAAATAATCAATCGACGGAAACCTGACCGCCATTACTCGGTTTTCCCTTTTGATAGCCTTAATGATGTTTAGCCACGTATCGACATCGCTGTCAAACGTGTATTATTCCGAATCCGGCGGCCTAAGTACGTTGTGCTTCGAGCCCGGTTTCGTGACCTGCGACCATACCCGATCGCGGTTAAGGCGACAAAGAGGGTCGGAAGTTTAAATCACTCCTCGCGCAGGCCGAAGAGCGAAACTTCCGATCGCTTGTGTGCGTGACTCTGGAAGCCCGCGCCCGCAGGGTTGGAGCGGTGACGATCGTTCCATACCGTGAATTCTTAAGGGCGTTATGGGAGGGCCGTGTCTCCAAACTAGCTTGTACGCGATCGATTTCATGTGCTGTCATGAAACTCCGATCAGCATGAACTACGATACTTAAGGCGCTTACAGCGAAACTTAACGCGCTTACAGGAAAAAACTACGCCTTGCATTCGGGCACACGCGCTAGGTGGCAGCGGCGCGCAATGTTGGCGAAACACGGCTTCAGGGAGCAAGGGTATTGTGAAGTGCCGCTAATCGGCTTCTAAGGCTATTGAGATAGGTTTCGTACTGCGGACTGTCGGCTTTTCGACTATAGCCCTCTTCTTTCCTGGTGACGGCATTTTTGTTGTCCTGGTGTTAACGGCGGGATTTTTTGCCAACCGACACGGATCCAGCGAGCAGCGCAGAACACCGGATTCTTCGCGCGGCAGCGACGCGTGAGAATGACGGGAAAAAAAGTTTGCGCCGCCCCCCGCCAGAGCATGCGCTGCGTTAAAAGACCACGCACTGCGGAACCGCGCTTTTGACGACAGAGCCGGGGTGGGAGCACCCCGGCTCTATCAGGATCGGTTCACGCTTACCAGTTTATTCGTTCGCTCAGCGGCTCAATTCACGTGGTAAAGGTTGGCCACATTGCCTCCCGTGATTTTATCTCGCGCACTCTGGTCCACCGTCCCGGTCCAGCCCGCGATGAATTCGCGTGAATTCGGCCAGGGCGAGTCTGTGTGTGGATAATCCGATGACCACATCAACTTGTCGGGGCTGTATTCGGCGGCCGTGAAGCCGACGTTCTTGGTCTCGAACTGGAAAGTCGCCCATACCTGACGCCGCATGTAGTCACTGGGCATCAGCTTCAGATTGACGCCCTCAAAGTGGCGCAACCGGTCATAAGCATGATCCAACCGATAGCAGAAATGGGGCAGCCACGAGATGTCGTTTTCGGCCGAGACGAACTTCAGCCCGGGGAAGCGCTCCAGGACGCCGCCCAGGACCAGTTCCGCAAAAGAGAGTTGGATAGTATGCGGCAGCGACATATACCCGCGCAGGATGTTCTGGAAGGTAACGCCGCTTCCGCGCCGGCCGGTCAGGATATGAAGCGAAAGTGGCATGCCCAGTTCCTGTGCGGCCGCCCAAAACGGATCATAGTCACGATGGCCATACGGCTTATCCTCAGGCGGTGCTCCCCAGATAAGGACGCCGCGCAGACCCAGCTTGGCGCAGCGCTGCAGTTCCGCCACTGCCGCCGGAATATCCTCCAGTTCCACGGTCCCGAGGCCTAACAAACGATTGGGATTGTAGCTGCAGTATTCCGCAGCGTAGTCATTGAAGGCGTGAAAGCACGCAGATCTTAGTTCCCCATCGTTAAGCCCGAACAGCAGCATTCCCATCGAGGTGTAGAGCGCTTCAGCACTGACCCCGTCGCGGTCCTGCTCCTTGAGCCGCTCAGCCGGATCCCACACGCTCTTGGGAGCGGCATCGAAGCCCCGTTTTGAATGTTCGGGCAGTTCCTCGGCGCTCTTGCCGGAGCCGAAGAATCCGGCCACTGGAATTGGGGTGATATTTTCGCAGACGAAGTATTCGCCGTCTCTGCCGTTGACGGTTTTCCTTTCGGTATGCGGAGCCCGATCGCGGAATTTCCGCTCCAGCCGCTCGCTCCACATCGACGGCGGCTCAACGAAATGGGAATCAGCCGAGATGATCTTTGTCGCCATAGCCTTGTCCCTCTGTTAAGGCGGCACGCGGATCAGTCTACGCAAAAGACGCTGGCTGAAACGTGTGCCACGTAAACGATTGCAGCCAACAACCAGCGGTTTTCATTCAACGCTGGGTCTGCGGAGGTGCCCTGCTCGGGTAGCGCGGACTTCCGAGGCATCCGATGAATGCTCCGAGTTCCATCTCCTCCTCGGAACGCATCCTAGCGCTACGCAACGCTCACCACCAAACCGGCCGAACGACCAACGACTTGACGTGAAAAACGCCACGCCCCTCTGCGCGCTCTCGACGAATTCTCACAGAAGCGGTATGTGGACGGTTACGGGTACAAAGACAAGGCCACGGCCTACGCGAGCCTAAACGCGAGGGGCCCGACAAATCGCTGGTAAAGACATGCATGCTCGATCGTGCTCCACGGCGGCATTCCTCTCGATGCTGCGCGCGTTGCTGGAACAGCCGGAAATCATCATCTGCGAACCTCTCTCCGAGGGTAGACAGGAATAATCGTTCGCGACTAATTGAGGGAAGTTATGGGCATGAGCAATGAACAATTGGCAACCCGCTTTGTTGAGATATTGGCCGAGAGAGCCACCCGCAACGGCCTGACGGTGCCGCGATGGACTACCTTGCCCGCGAATTGGCGGCGCATCTGGATTGAAACCGTCCCGGCCTTTCTGGAGGAGTTGGGCTATCAAGCCATCGCGGGCGGCCGTTTCGATGAGCGCGACGAGGACGAACAGATACGCGTCTTTTGCGAAGGGCTGACCGCCCGCCAACGGCTCAAGACTTATCGGCAGCTCTACGCCCTGGGTTGCCGGATAGACGGGATCGCGCGCGCGATCGACAGACTCAGCACTCCGCGCCGCTAATCGCCTGAGCGACCAGGCGTGGGAAATCGCGGGACGAGCCGGTCGCCAATGAAGGTCATGCTGGTAAGGGCGGCTCTTTAGCTGCCCGTGGGATCAGCGACACTCAGCCTCCTGGCGGGCATTATCACTGGGATGACATTATGCCGATTGAACAAGTAGCTGCGAGCCTTGAACGAATCGTCGCGGCCGACCGCGAGGTCGAGTGGCTGGGAGCCGGCTATGGGGGTGTTGATGAGCGCGGGCGTCTCACCGGGGTCGCGGAGGGTCCCGTCTGGTGGCAGGCCGGTGGATGGTGGCAAGACGGCGGTTACCTGCTGTTCAGCGATATCGCCGCCGACCGGCGGCTTCGATGGACCTCCGGCAAAGGGGTGACGATCGATAAAGAGGGAACCAACAATGCCAACGGTCTCACCCGCGACCGCTTGGGCCGCCTGGTCGCTTGTGAGCACGGGACGCGGCGAGTCACGCGCCAGGAACTGGACGGCAGTACTACCGTAGTTGCTAACAACTATCATGGCCGGCGCCTGAATCGACCCAACGATGTAGTAGTCAAATCGGATGGCGCGATCTACTTCACTGACCCCAACACGCGGGGCGTGACGGAATTGGATTTTGCCGGTGTTTACCGGGTCTCACCCGACCTGGGGGAAACCAACCTGCTGGTGCGCGATTTCATAGTGCCGAATGGCTTGGCCTTCTCTCCAGATGAAAAAACTCTCTACGTTAATGATTCGCGGCGCCGTCATATCCGCGCTTTCAACCTCGACTCAAACTGGCAGTCGGGCTTGCCGGATGTGGCATCGGATCGTGTTTTCTGCGACTTGAGCGGCCCCAGACGAGGTGTTCCCGACGGCATGAAAGTGGATATTCAGGGAAATGTATATTGCACCGGGCCTGGTGGCGTCTGGATCATCAACCCCGCTGGCGAGCATCTCGGGACAATCCTTTTGGGCGACCGCGTCGCGACCAACCTTGCCTTCGGCGGCGATGACTGGACGACAATGTTTATTACTACTTACAACGAACTCGGCCGCATTCAGATGAATATTCCCGGTGTTCCCGCTCCCAGGGGAGAGCTCTGAACGGAATCGCATTATCGAAGGGCGGCGCAAAGACCACTCTTTTCCAAGGGCTCGTTCAGAATATTTAGCGCCGCGACGTTGTCGCCCACGACCCTATTTCCGTGAGCCGGCAACAGCTCTGGTTGGGAGCCGTGAGTGCGGATGTCCACCGATACCCCGCCGCATCAACACTGTAGCCGGATATTTCGTCCGCCTGACAATAGACCCTGGCCGTAGCAGTTGCGATCCGGCGCACACGGCGATAATTGAGCTTCGTACTCGCAAGGGGCGTGCAAAATGGATCAGCTTCATAGCGACCGTGAACAACGCTTTATCGATCTGGCGGCGGAGTTGGCCGCCGAGTTTGCCGAACGCGCGCCACAGTACGATGAGAAAGCATCGTTCCCCTACGAAAACTACGCCCGGCTGCGCGAAAGCGGCTACAGCATCGCGACCATCCCGGAGGAGTTGGGCGGATCGGGGGCGACTATCCTCCAGCGCGTAAAAGCCCAGGAACGGCTGGCTGAGGGCTGCGGCGCCACCTCGCTAGCCATCAATATGCACTTCAACGCCCTTGGACTGCTGGTCGATATCTGGCGCAAGTTCAAGGACCCCAGAGTCGAAGCCACGCTCCGGCAGATCGCGGACGGCCGGTTGATTTGCGGCGGCTCGGCATCCGAGCCCGACAATGCAGTGCCGGTCCTCCGCCCACGGGCTATCGCACGGCGCGTCGACGGCGGCTGGACGGTAAGCGGGCGTAAAATTTTCGGCACCCAGTCGATCGCGCTCGACCTCTACTTCAGCGAAGCGACCTGGGTCGATGCACCGCAGGGAGAAAGCATCATCACCTTCGTCATTCCCCCGAAAGCAACCCCGGGCCTGGTGTTCAAGGACGACTGGCACACGATGGGGATGCGGGCCACTGCCTCGCGGAGCACTGAACTTAAAGATGCCTTTGTGCCGGATTCTGCGCTGATGCTGCAGCGGCCAACGTTCACCCGTGGTGGCGTAACTCTGCTATTTTTCCGGGCGGCATTCACGATCGGCGCACCCTACATCGGGATTGCTCTGGCCGCGCGTAATTTCGTGGTCGATTTTATGCGCGAGCGGCCGCGATTCCCGTTAAAAAAACCGATGAGTCATATGCCGAGCGTTTACAACAAGGTGGGCGAGATGGACATGCTGATCGAGGGCGCCCGTGCGGCGATGTGGAAGGCCGCGGCCGAAGCCGACGTTGACGAACCACAAAACTGGGCGGTCAAAAGTTGCGCCGCCCGCATGATTGCGATCGAGAACTCGACCCGGGTGGTCGACCTCGCCTTGCGTGCGGTCGGTGGTTCGTCGTATTTCAAACGGTTGCCCCTGGAGCGCTATTTTCGTGATGCGCGCGCCGGCCTTTATCATCCACCAGATAGCGATGAAACCCTCGAAATGTTAGGCCGCGCCGCCTTCGGCATTCCGCCCAGCGATGAGGATGCGCTATGGGCTTGAAGGTAGGGAGCAAACAATTATGGCAACAATTACGCTGTTGCGTGGATGGGATCGCATTCAGGCCGAATTGATCGACGACAATCACGCGCGCGACGACAAAGGCCAGCTCTGGACGCGCCAGGAAGGGCATAGCCCGGAGCGATGGGCCGTGCAGGGCGCGGACGGTAAATTAGAACACGTGGCCTCGCGCATCAAATAGGCTGCCCGGGCCGGACCTGCTCCGATCGCGGAGCTTGAGGCCTTAGCGCGGGGTTCCGTCATCAGGAGTTAGCGCCGACTATAACCGGGCCTCGGCGCCAGCAAGAGCGTTTCCGGCGCTTCGCAACCTGGGCCATATGAGAGGCGCGCGATCAGACCGTTGCAAACGGTAACAGTTAATGTTTGAAATAATCGGGTCGGGAGCCGGTTACCATTGCGAACAATCGGGCAACGGTGGTACTGGTCGATAACGTATCGCGCAGATTTGTAATTTCCGTTTTTCGAGTCGCGGATTGAACCGGCGGCTCCAATCGGCGCCAAAAAAGGTGCTCTCCAGGAGGTGTCAATAGCCATGGCAACGCCCGAGGGGAAAGAACAGACCCTGCGCGTCGGGGATAGCAGTCTGACAATAGTTCAGAGAGGCAGCGGCCAGCCGGTGCTGGTCCTGCATGAAGAATTGGGAGATCCGGGCTGGCTGCAGTGGCACACCGAACTCGCGCGCTCTCACAATCTGATGATTCCACAGCACCCGGGCTTCGGCAAATCGCCGCAGATAAAGTGGCTCAGAAACATCCGCGACCTGGCCTGTTTCTATTCGCGTCTCATACGCGAGCAGGGACTCACCCCAATTGATGTGATCGGCTTCTCACTGGGCGGCTGGATTGCGGCTGAGATGGCCGTCAATGATGCCAAGCAGTTTCGGCACATGGTGCTGGTGGGCGCGACCGGAATCAAACCGCCCGACGGGGAGATCGCGGATCTCTTCACCGTCACCGCGCGCTCCTATCTCAACGCCAGTGTTCTCGACAGTAAAGGCACGCCGGAGTTTGCCAAATTGTATGGCGGCGAGCACACTCCGGAGCAATATGAAGCCTGGGAGGACGCACGCGCTGAGACCGCTCGGATAGCCTGGCAGCCATACATGTTCAACCCCAGTCTGCCCCAGTTGCTCCAAGGAATCGCAGGACCGTCCACACTCCTTATCTGGGGGAAACAGGACCGAGTTGTGCCGCTTAGTGCGGGCGAGGCCTACCACAAATCGATTGCCGGCTCGGAGTTGCTGGTGCTGGACCGCTGCGGTCATCGGCCGGAGATTGAGCAACAGGCGGAATTCAGTCAACGCGTGCAACGATTTTTGGCCTGAAGAAGGCCTAAGGAGGATTCGACATGCATATAATGACCTTCTCGGAGCGCCCGTACTTCCACGTGAGCGAAGACGACATCATTTCAAACCAAAACAGTTACTTCGGGTTGGCCAATATGGGCGACACCGGCTTTGACCCGGGTAAAGGCAATGTCCTCTATCATCAGTATTTCGATGAGCGCGTCTACGCCGAAGAGCTGGGCTTCGATGGCGTCATGCTCAATGAACATCATCAGACCCCGTTTTGTATGGGCTCGGTGATGGATGTGGAGGCCGCCGTCCTCGCCCGCATTACCAAAAGAGTAAAGATCGTATTGTTGGGCAACCCGCTACCGGTCGCCGACCCCCTAAGACTGGCCGAAGAGCTCGCGATGATCGACGTCATTTCAGGCGGCCGCCTGGTGCCCGGCTGGGTGCGAGGAGCCGGCAGCGAGCAAATAGCCAACAATATCAACCCAGCCTTCAACCGTGAGCGCTTCAATGAGGCCCACGATTTTGTCGTCAAGGCCTGGACGACGCCGGGCCCCTGGCGTTACGAGGGCGAGCACTATCACTACCGCTTCGTTAATCCGTGGATTTTGCCGATGCAGAAGCCGCATCCGCAGATTTGGATTCCAGGTCTGATCAGTCCGGAGACAGTAGTCTGGTGCGCGCAACATCGCTACCCCTATGTCGCCTTGTGCACCAACATCGAACCGACCATCGAGATGTGTAACCTCTACGCCGACGTGGCCGAACGCAATGGCTATCAGGCGGGGCCCGAGAACTTCGGCTATCTCCAACCTGTAGTAGTGGCGGAAACCGAAGAGAAAGCACAGCAGCTAGGCCGAGGCTTTGTCTATGGCGGCGGCTTCGGCTCGTTCGCCCGTCCCGAATGGATGTTCCCTCCCGGCTATAACTCCAAGGAAGCGACCAAGCGATTGGCCAGGGCCTTCACTGATCCACGAACCGGTGCGGAAATTCTGCGGTTTACCGAGGGAGACGTCGATGTTGCCGCAGTGAAGGCCAGCATCGACTCGGGTTATCAATCTTCTCAAGAGAGCGGACTGATCATCACCGGTACTCCGAAGACCGTGATCCCCAAGATTCGCTCTCTCTTAGAGGTCCTGCGGCCGGGCATCTTCGGCGCCTGGTATCATCATGGGCCGATGAGTTACGAGGACCGTCGAACCGGCTTGCGCTTGTTCGGGCAGGAAGTACTGCCTGCGATGCGCGAGATGGCGAAAGAGCTGGGTTTGCCTGGGCCCTACGAGCAGAGGCCCGGAATTCGCCCGCTCCCGGCTTCCGGCAAGCACGAACCAGTAGTCGGCATCGGCGCATAAAAGATTGCTGCCGATTTTCTCCAGCCCATCTGCTGCAATCTGATCCGAGTACTCCTCTAAGCAGGGAGGGGGCGTATCGCCGCCCTCTCCCGCTTCAAGATCGGATTTGTAGTGACAGCCTTTTCCAGCCTGTTCGAATTCCCTGTTCAAGTCAGACAGTCGCACTTATCCGCTTATCGGGTTGATGCGCCGCAATCTGTGGTGATGTGCGGTAATGTGCGGCTACCTGCGGCGGCGGTGCTCTCAAGAGACAACACGCTGACTAACTGGAATCGCCCGATGAGAGAAAGGATGCGTTCTGGGTCCGTCGTTCTCGCGCGTGCCGGGTGTTTGTGCGCCAGACATGGTTGACAGGTGTGCGAGGACATGGGTGACACCTAACCGGCATACTGCGCCTCCAACGGGAGGTGGGTGGCATGCCGCGGCAGGGGGTTACCCGGGTGTCGTGGCGGGAAGAGTTCGTGCAAGTGGCAATGCAAGCTGGAAGCAATCGGCCTGGCGCGCCGGGAATCCCGGAACAACGAAGGCGACTTGGCTTTTCGGCGCGGGCTGGGCTGCCGGCGAAAATGCGAAGAGGCGGGACGGCCGCTGCGGCCGCCCTGAACGAAGTGAAGGGTCTCCGCGCGGCCGTAGTTCCTTCGCTGCGCTCAGGACGGCAAGAGCCGCCTCGCGCACGGCGGCCACACGCGCGGCAATGACGGAAATGGAGCGGCACCAAATCACGGCCCTATAGCGCTTCATTTTGTCATCCCGAGCGAGCCGAAGCGTCAGCGAAGGCGACGAGGGATCAACGCGAAGCGATGTGCCCAGGCGCGCAAGCGGATGGACTCGAGCTTGGACTGGCGCACGTATACTTACAAAGGAGCTTCGGACAAATCGCTTCGCGTTGATCCCTCCGCTCCGCCGCAAAAAATGCGACTCCGGCCGGGATGACGAAAAGAGGCGGGGAATGTAGAAACTCGCGGTGACCGATGACGTTGTCACCCGTCACAAACTCGACTTTATTGCAGGGTTTATGGAAAACGAGTCCAGCAGCGCGGCTCGCAGCACTAAGGCCTCAGGCTCGCTCGCCGCGAGCCGTTACCGCGTCAGCTTTATCGCCAAAGATGCGCTCGATCTGCCGTCCTACCTGGGATCGACCCTGCGCGGCGCGTTTGGCCATGCCTTCCGGACGGTCGCATGCCCGGCGCCGCATGGCGACTGCCCGCTCCCCAGCCAATGCCCTTATCATCTGATCTTCGAAACTTCGCCGCCGCCAGGCTCCGAGGTGCTGCGAACCCATGAAGAAATTCCACGCCCCTTCGTGATCGCGCCCGCGTTGACGCAGGCTGACACTAGGCGGAGCGCAGCGGAGCCGAGCAAAGAAGTCTGCCGAACGGCCCGCAAGGGCCTATTGGACGTGCGCACCACGGACACTAGGTGGAGCGTAGCGGAGCCGAGCAAAGAAGTCTGCGACGTGCGCACTATGGAATCAGGTCAGCCGGGCAGGCAACAATTCAACCCCGGCGATGAAGTCTCATTCGAGCTGATTCTCATCGGCCACGCCCAGGAGTTCTTTCCCTATTTCGTCGTCGCGCTACGCGAGGTGGATAGAATAGGACGGGGCCGGCGCACCGTCGAATTGCAACGCATCGAAGCACTAAGGCCAATCTCAGGTAGTTCGGTAATCAGACCGCTGGACCGGTTCGAGCCAGATCTAGTCCCTCCCCCTGACCGGGTGGAGCCAGATCCAATCCCTCCCCCTGACCAGGGGGAGGTTAGGAGGGGGTTCTCCGGCCCTGGCAATTTCGCATCAGATAACGGCGAAGCACGTGTTGTCTACGATGCCGCCGATAATCTGGTCCGTGGCGCCGCGGACAGCATCACACTCGAAGACTGCGCCACGCTCCCGTTGTCCCAAAGTCCGCTGACGATCGAATTTCTCACCCAAACCCGCCTCAAGCACGAGGGCCGCTTCGTCCGCCACCCAGTCTTCCACGTCGTGTTCCGCAGGCTGCTGGGCCGGCTGTCGTCGCTCGCGCGATTCCATGGCGGCGCGCCGATGGAGCTCGATTTCCGCGGCCTCATCGAGCAGGCAGCCTCGATCCGCCTGGTGCAGGACGACACCAAATGGACCCGATGGCAGCGCTACAGCTCACGGCAGGATCGCCGCATGGAATGGGAAGGGATTATCGGCCGCGCCATCTACGAGGGGGAGTTCGCGCCGTTCTGGAAATTCCTGAAGTTCGGCGAACTAGTCCAGGTCGGCCACGGCGCCACATTTGGTTTGGGGAAGTATCGAATCGCTGCGGCACAAGCAGGGGGCAGCGAGACAGTCGCGGATTGACCCGTACCCTTTTTATGGCCATACAATTCAGATTATGGCCCGAATATCCATCAAATCTACCTACGCACTGGACGTGGACACGATTCGAAAACTCGATCGCGTGGCCGCCCGATGGCAGGTTTCGAAATCGGAAGTGCTGCGGCGCGCAATTGAGGCGGTGGCCCGCGAGCAGGCGGAGGACGCGCCATCCCCCCTGGAAGCGCTGGACCAACTGCAGAAGAGCCTCAAATTGACGGCGGATCGGGCCCGGAAATGGTCGCTGGAGGTGCGGCAAGAGAGAGTGAATAGCTCGCGGCGGCGCGAATGGCGCAGACCATAATTCATCTCGATACCAGTTTTCTAATCCGGGCGATGGCCGCGAACTCCGCCGAGGACCGCGACTTGCGCGAATGGATCGCGGCCGGGGCCAGGCTCGGGATCAGTTGCATTGGATGGGCCGAATTTCTGTGTGGACCATTGGACTCGCGGCAACTGGCGCTGGCGGCGGCGATAGTCGGGGAGCCCGAGCCTTTCGTTTTGGAGGATTCGGTCCATGCCGCGGAACTATTCAACCGCTCGGGGCGCCGCCGCGGCTCGTTCATCGACTGCATGATCGCCGCGACCGCAATCCGCAGCGGCGCCAGCTTCGCCACGGCGAATCGCGCCGACTTCAAGCGCCTGCCCGGCTTGCACTTGGCAGCGGAGCGGCGATCGAAGGGCGCTTCGTCCTGAGCCGCGCACCGACCAGTCAGCGCGGCGTCGATTCACTTGTTCGAAAACAATGAGTTGACAAAATGGAAAGCGCTAGCGCCCCAGTCTACAAATAGATTCACAATGTGTAACACGACCAGTGCCGTCTCTGTCATTCCCGCGCGTGGCTGCCGCGCGAAGGAATCCCGGAGGCGACTCTGCGCAAAAGATCGGGATTCTTCGCGCACGGCAGCCACGCGCGCGAGAATGACTCATAAGGCGACGTCCATGTGGAGCGGGATCAAACTTTGTAAATAAGCATTAAACGCCAAGGCTCTATTATAGAGTTCACGCCAGGAGCGACAAATGTGGAATGGGAGGGCACTATCGGCCGCGCCGTCTATGACGGTGAATTCGCGCCGTTCTGAACTTCCTTAAATTAGGCGAACTAGTCCACGTCGGCCACGGCGCCACATTTGGTTTGGGGAAGTATCGAATCGGCGCCGCGGAATCATCCCGCGACGGGCATCAGTCCCAGAGTTGAAGCGGCGCGATTAAGTGCGGCGTCGAAACACGCAAATCGTACTTGGGACCGAGTCTCGCGAAATACTCGTTCCGCGATAGCAAGATGAATAGCATCGTAAGCTCGAAGTCTGAAGTGTTCAGCCAGATCTCCCGCACGGTGCGAACGTGGATTCGACGGCGCCCGGTTGCCAGTCAGAATCGGTTGTGAATACATTTGTAAAGACGCGTGATGGCGTTTGAATGGGACCCGGCCAAGAATGCGGCCAATCTCGCCAAGCATCGAGTCGGCTTCGACGATGCGGTCCGAATCTTCAGCGGGCCCATGCTCGAAAAGGTAGACATGCGGCGCGACTATGGCGAGCAGCGAAGAGCCGTCGTCGGGGTTGCACGCGGACTTGAACTGTTCGTGGTTTATACCTGGCGCGAAGTCCAGGCGCCGTATTATCTCGGCGCGGAGGGCGAACAGAGATGAAAGAGAAGCGTGCCGTCGTGCGCAGCCGCGCGAGGATTAAAGGCAAGAGCGACTGGGCGCGTGTAACATCAATGAGCGAGAAAGAAATCATGCGTGCGGCCAAGTCGGACCCCGACGCTCAACCCACAGACTTGCAGTTCTGGCAGTTCTGGAAAGACGCCCGAATCGTCCTGCCGGCGGGCAAGCACCCGGTAACGCTCCGCCTGGACCGTGACGTTCTCGACTGGTTCAAGGCGCAGGGACGCCGCTACCAGTCGCGCATGAACGCGGTGCTGCGATCCTACATGGAGGGACATCGGAAGACGGGATGAACCAGTGACCTCACCGGTAGAGACACGTCGTTTCGTGGACTTCGACCTTACGCGATTCCGTGCAGCGATTCTTACCGTTGCTGAATAGGCGACAAAGCAGCCATCTTCCGCTTGACCCGCGATAGCATCAAGTGAATACAATGTGCGCGTTATAGAACGCGCTTTGACTATCGCTTGGAATGGGAGGAAATCGTCAGGCGCGCAACGCATGAGGGGACTTCACACCATTCTGGAAATTCATGAAATTCGGCAAATTGGCTCACCTGCGACACGACGCGACGCTCGGGCTGGGGAAATATCGGATGGATCCTGAGGAAATTCGCGCTCGCGCTAGCTGCTAATCATGCCGCTTGATCCACACCACGCACTTGAAGTCCTTCAGCAACTGGATTTTTACACCTACCATGCGAAATCGTGGAACGAAAGCCTTCTGATCCACAGCTTCAGCGTTTACTCCGTGGTGAATGGAGTTCTGCCTTTCACCCAGGTTTACTCTGAGAACGAGAAGGAACTGATGCGATGGGCGGCCCTTCTCCATGATTACGGGAAGACCGGAGCCAACTGGCAGAAGGCGAAACGCGGTCCCCACAAAGTGAGTTTGGGAGATACCAAATATGAAGTTCTCCGATCGATATTACGTGACGGTATTGCGCGATATTCGAGCGACCTCCTCTCTGAGAAAGATGTAGACGACATCCTCTTTGTCATCAGTCATCACCATGCGTCGGGCAGGGCGGCCTCCACGCCGGCTCGGAATCGGATCAAGGATATTGTTAGCGAGTGCGACCAGGCGGTTTCTCAGACTCGTATCTCGGAAGATCTGATTCATACGCTCAATGCAATCGTTGACACGGTCAGATACCGACTGTTTGTCGTGGAACTGATCGAGCACCCTATTTCACCGATAGCTATAGGTGCATTTGACTACATCTATTCGGCAACACGACACGTGACTCCGGTACTCTACTCTTCGACATCGACACTCTATGTCCGCGAGGTTGAGAAGCCTTTGCCGACAATTGACGAGGTGAACGCCTTTCTCAACGAGCAGCTTGAAGGCGGCAGCGTCCTAAAGCTCGTGGGTGGAAATGCCCGCATTTACACTGAGGAAACGGGCTTTTTGAAGCTAGCTTCTGAGCCCGACCGTTTTGTCGCGCAGGCGACCGCACAAGCAAACCGATACTGTCAAGCGAAAAAAAAGGCTGCTGAAAGGAGTCCTGCTGCATGGTCCGAAGAGATGGAGGAAAACTTTCTGTACGGACGAGTCTGTGGCACGACATACAATGATCTGTTTCGCCTGTGCGACGTTCCCGCGCAGCAAAAGGCCGCCCTCGGAGACAGCAAAAACATTCCGCTGCGGCGTCTCTGTCTTGAGCAAGGCAGCCGAACAGGCGCCGTTACCGTTCGAGACCTGGAGTTTCTTGGACTTGAGCGACCTGGCCAAACTTACGAGCAAACTCTCCGGGAAATCTTGAAATTGCTCGACCCGTTCGTCAAGCAGAGGATCGGTAGAGTCAGTACCAGCGCCCGTAGATATGATGTTCGTGAGCTGCTGGTACCAGATAGCTCGGTGTATCCTCTCGCAACCGCAATTGATCCTAAAGCAGAGGCTCTCGCCGATTACCGGCGATACATGAAGCGACAACCCTTAGATCGTTGTCCGACTTGTAACCAATTCCCCCAGGGCAACGTCAGCGCTGCGGCATTTGGACCTTCCCCTCTGGGCGGGACGGTCGAAGTCTTCTATACGCGCTACATGCGTTTGATTAAGAAAGAGGGCCGGGAACGTCGCGGGGTGTCGTTTTGCGCGTGGTGCAGCAAGTGGTGGGACATCATATCACTGGATGCCGATGAGCGGAGGCAGATGTATCACCTCTGTGTAATGCCACATCATCTCTTAGCGCGCCTGGATTGGCGGGAAATCCTGAAACCGGACCCCTTGATGCCCCTTGTGGAGCTTGGAGCCTCAGGGACACTCGGAAGCGGGGTTTACCCGCACGTTGCCATCCTTTCCCTCCAGGGCCGAGACCATGAGACGCTCTTGAAGGGTCTTGCAGCAGAACCAACCAGGGCCGAAGATCAAATTCTCGATCGCCTTTACCGCTATGGGCTGAAGGGAGCTGTCATCGTAACGAACCCGGTCAGTTCGCGGCACCTTCTCACGTCGGGCAGCCTGACGATCGACTCGTCCGAGTGGCCGCTGTTTCGAAGGCCGCTTCGGTTCTTGAATTCGGGAAAGTGCATGTACAAGGTAGCGATTCGCGCCCTCCAGCAGAGCGAATACGCGATTGGAACGTTGCTGTCAGACGGTTCGATCACGGTCACCAAAAACAACGCGGGTGAAATAGCTCAAATGGTTACAGACATTGCCGAGAAGACGGGGCTGTCGTTCCTCGCCGATATTTGGATCGGATCGGACCGTCGACAAAGGGTGGACAACGCCTCAAAGGTTATTCGAGGTATGAATGAGACGCTGCGGCGTCTCAAAGAAAAAGAAGATGATGAGAGCCTCATAGACGCGATGATCGCGAAGGGGCTGCACCTGGCGCTAAGCACGCGGCAGGGACAATTTCGCGCAGCTGAAAACCAACCGCGCGAAGAGGCGGCACTACGAAGTGCCGCACAAAAGATCCTCAAGTACAAGAATCAAACATACCGCCGTACGGAATTAGTTAGAACGATGATCTATACGCTCGCGTACTTCAGCAGACCGGATTCTCCGGCTCCAGCGTTCATCGATTCGACGCCGAAAGCTGCTAAGGAGGCATGATGAAAAAGTATCAAATAGTCGTCTTACGGAGTTTGAAGGGCTTTGGACAATTCGTTACGGAATCGCGCGACGAAGCAAATACCTACGAGTTCGGCGAAGACGACGAACGCCCCGTAATTTTTGGAGAGAAACTTAAAGCGGTTGAGCGCCGGACCATTATGCGAAAGGTCAGAGACGTGCTCAAAGTGAACTGTTGGCTGCGTACACACAAGAAGGGCGCCGATTCGGGCATTTCGGGATTGTGTATGTCATGTCCAGCCTGCGTCCTCTTTGGCGGAACGTACGCTCCCAAGAAGGGTGGCCCCTCCGGTGGAAAAAATGTAGTCGAGATGCGCAGAGTCTTCTATACAGCCGCCTTCCCGTTTGTTGGAGGAGGTATTCGGGATGTGACCTTTAATGCCGTTGATGAGCGCACAGGCCAGACCGGACAGGCGATGGGGACCAACCAGATTATCGAACCGCGAGATTTTATCGACGTCGTAACTGTCGAAGCCGACAACGCGGACTGGGTAAGACTCGCGGTCTGGGGAATCGAGCACACGGACCGGTACGGAGCGAACACCCGAATTTACGGAGAAATTCATAACACAGTCTTAGGAGTCCTCGAAGACACGCGTCTCAGACTCGCTGCCATAGACTTGGCGCGCAAGGGTCCCTTCAAGGAAGTGAAAAAGGAACTAGTCGAAGCTGTGGAACAGGAATTACATACAAAGCTCACGCAGATATCATGCGGCGACAAAGAGGTGGGCGAAGTGATCCGCAAGTTAGCTCTTTCAGTAGAGGTGAACGACTTGGCGAGACGCAAGAACAGCGTGGATCTCATGGTAGATGAGTATTTCGCTAAAGTAAGGGAAAAGTATTCCGACAAGAACACTCAAGAGGCAAAGGCTCCAGCTCAGGGCAAAGAAAGAAAGGCGCCTACTGGCAAAGACAAGACGTTGCCAAAAACAATTGGTGATCGAGTAGCCGAGCTGCGGCCAGTGCTTACACCTGCCCTGACGGAGCTGGCCAAGAACCTGTTTGGCGCCAAAGAAGGCACGCAACAGGATCCGAAGTTGAAAGAGATTGAAAAGACTGATTACGCTATGGCCCGCCTTGTCGAAGCTGCAGTTTTTTCCGACGAGATCGAAGAGGAAGAGATTGAGGAGCAGCCTGCGGCGTAATGAAGCTCTATCGCGCAACGCTCGAGGCGAAAGGTTATCTCCATTTCTACGCAACGGAATACCTCAAAACAACCCGCGTGTCCGATCTATTGCACAATTGGGCGCTGATGTTCGCGCTGAACGACGTTCACGGCAACCCGGAGCTTACTCATCTAGAGAACCTTCGTCGGGTAACTTTCTATTGCACTGCGGCAACCCAGAGGGTAGCTAACCGACGCACGTATCTCCGAAATCCTGTGCCCGAGGATACCGGCGCAGGAAAAATGGGACTCATGGAGATCGAATATTATTTGCCGGGGTCGACCTTCGAGCTACATATCCTTTCCCGCGACGGATCCGAACCGCCCGAAATGATCCTCTACGGGAAGAAGCGTGTACCATGTCGAATCCATGCGACAGCTGAATCGTTCAGGCCGCACTCCGAGCTGTCCGTCCGGCCAGCGCATGCGATAAACCCTCTCGACTACGATCACATTTCTGAGGTTAGCTACGCCAAGAAGATTCCTATGAGACCGTCTCCCGTCTATTACGTCTCGGCCAAATTCTCCAACATCTTGGTTCAGGACAGATCCAGGATCGTGGTCCCGAACATGGAGGAGAGCCTCCAGTGGAACTAGAAGCGGAGCGCCTTCCGGTTTTTTCTGATCCTCTGCTTCTGAGGCCGATATACGCCCATCAAAGGACGCTGCTTCACGAAGGCGATTTCAGAAAGGTAAAGATTACGGTCCCGACTGCGTGCGGTAAGACGCTTGGTGCCGTTTTGTTTGCTCTCCGTCAGACGTTCGCAGACCGCAGCAATTTGGTGCGGGCGCTTTTTACTTACCCTACGAATCTCCTCTCCCGTGACCAATTTCAGCACTCGATCCTTGGAGCTCTACAGTATTGGGTAGGCGCTACAGTGCTAGCGGACGGATCGATTGATCCGGTACAGCAGAGGTTCGTGCAAGGCGCTCAGAGTTTCGAAGACGCGGTCGGAAATGGGGCACCGACGTACGTTCTCAGACTTCCGGATAAGCTGGGAGCGCGCGACTTGTACGTCACCATCCTTACCGGCGAAGGCCTCCAACATCTCTTTTCAGAAGAAAACAAGGCAATACTGGGCCGTCGTAAAGGAACTTACCTCTTGAGAATCCTGGAGGTCTTGAATCAACACGATCACATTATCCTTTCATCGCCCGATCTCCTCGGGTACGTGGCCCAACGTTGCTATTCGAGCAGCGCCGGATTTTATAACAACCGCTGGCGCGATGAACTCGAGTTAAAGCTGGGCGAGCATCAGGTTGTGCTCGATGAGTATCACTTTTATGATCCTTACACCTATATCAATCTAGAGCGCACGCTCGAAAGATTGGGCGCGACGCAATGGGTCTGCCTCTCCGCGACCAGCAAACGAGACTACTTCCCCGACGGTCAGGAGTTCGACAGTCAGAGTTCCGGCAGACTACCGGCAACTCCCGATGGATGGCGTATAGCGTCTTTCCCGATCGACCTCGATCTCCACCGAGGCGAAATTGCCATCTTCGATACAGATCCACAAGACGACACGATTTACTTCTACAACTCGGTAATCGCGGCTCATGAAACAGCTGTAGCGCTTGATCCTGGCGGGAGAAAGATTACTGAGTGGACTGGAATCCGAAAGTGGGTAGCGGACCGCTCAAAGTTGGCGATAGCCACGTCGGCCGCTGAAGTCGGGCTCGATCTGCCTTTTCGAGAGGTAAACACGGAATTCTGGGGCAACTCCTGGGAAGTGCCATCGCTCATCCAACGGGTAGGTCGGGTCGGGCGATCTGAGAAGGTAGGTAGATCTAAGGCGCATGTCTGGATCACTGGACGCGAACCCGAGGTCCTATTCAAAGCTTTTGAGGACACGACACACTTGTCGAAGAAACAGTTCGCTGCCGTCCTGTCGAGGGCCTTTGGTGAGGAGACGTTCAACGCGCGGGATTACGTGAGCTCCTATCTATGGGACGAAGCGGCGACGCAGGAATTACGTAGATATTGGCAGACTCCGCCTGAGGTAAAGAAGCTCAGGTTCCATTTCCGGCCTCCAAATTCGCAAGCCGTCTTCAATTGGGGCGGAACGCGCTTCGTTTACGATTTTATTCCAATCTGCAATCGGTATTTTATCGACAAAATCAGCGATCTCACTGATGCATCGTTCTGGCAGGAAATGGGCTATTCGGAGTGGAAGGTGGGCCAACGCCGGGACCAGCCCCTCTACCAGCAGCGCTACGAGGGGAAGAAAGACAAGAACGCCAGGCGACATTTCTGGTAGCGAGGCACCCGATGGACTCCGTCATCATCTCTGACTACGGCGTGATGCTGGCCAAGACCGGCGAGCGGCTGGTGATTCGCGGGCCGAAACCGCGCCTCGAACTGATCGAGGGCGGTCCGCAGCTCTTTCTTCCGCTCGGGGTCAATCACAAGCGCCCTACCCTCACCGTCGTTACCTCTGACGGGCTCAAGACTCCGCCGCCTCCGCTCCGCCGCGCCGCGCCTGATGCCACTAGCGGAGGCCGCTTGGGCCGAAGCGAGCAAACGAGTCTGCGAGGTGCGGATAGAATCGAGCCGGTGAAAAAACCGAAGAAATCGCCTGATGAAATCGAACTGCCGCTCTTCCGCGTTGGCGAAATCGTCATCAGCTCGCCCGGCGTCGCCATCTCGGCCGATCTGATTGAGGCGTGCTGCGAACGCGGCATCCGGGTTTCATTTCTCACGCGATCGGGCAAACCCTATGCGATGCTGTCCTCGCCAATGCTCACGGCCACAGTTATTACGCGCCGTGAACAGCTCGCGGCCTACAACGATTCACGCGGGGTCGAACTCGCCAAGGCGATCGTACGCGGCAAGCTCGGCAACCAGGCCTCGCTGCTCAAATACTTCGGGAAATACCTGAAGGAAGCGAATCCGCCGGCCTTCCACGACCTGAACGTCCTGGTGAAATCGCTGAGCAAAGGCCGCGCCGACACCGCCCGTATCAGCGAGCCGAATATCGATTCGGCGCGCGAAGCGCTGCTCTCTATCGAGGGGCTTGCCGGACGCACTTATTGGAAAGGGGTCCGTTTGCTGATTCCGGGGAATCTCGGGTTCGAGTCGCGGGAGCATCGCGGCGCGCCTGACCCAGTGAACTCGGCGCTCAATTATGGCTACGGGATTCTCTACACCCAGGTATGGGGCGCGATCATGAACGCGGGCCTCGAACCGTTCGCCGGCTTCCTGCATGTCGATCGGCCGGGCAAGCCGTCACTGGTGCTCGATATGGTTGAAGAATTCCGCCAGCCAGTGGTCGATCGCGCCGTAATCGCGGCGATCGGACACGGCACCGCGATCGAGACGCGCGAGGGGATGCTCACCGATGACACCCGCCGCGCGATCGCCTCGGCGGTGCTGGAGCGAGTGGAGAGCGAGGTAAACTTCCGCGGGCGCCGCCATAAGCTCAAATCGGTAATCCAGATCCAGGCGCGCAATCTGGCGTCGTTCGTACGCGGCGGCGATAGTTACAGAACCTTCTCATTCAAATGGTAACTCATGCGCGGCCGAAGCGCCATCCTGAGCAAAGCCGCGCGAGCAACCCATGGTCGTAACCTGGAACGAAAACCGACATCCCAGCTAAAGAGTTAAAATGACAAGCGGTGCTATCGAGATTGACTGCCAGCCAATCACTCCTATTTGGACGGGAGACGCCGATCAGAAAGGCGCGCAACTGCGGGAGGCCGGCCTGATAGGCAGTCTGCGCTGGTGGTACGAAGCCATCCTGCGGGGCGTCGGGTTCTATGCCTGCGACCCAACAAGCACCGGTTCGTGCGTTTATGAAGAGTCAAGCAATTTCGCGAGCACCTGTCTGGCATGCCAGCTTTTCGGCTGTACTGGATATTCGAGGCGATTTCGCGTGGAAATCGATAGTGGTGGCAACTCCGGCGAACTACGGGAAGTCAAGCTAGCGAATCCGGGGAATGCCAATCATCGAGGCTGGTGGATTCCTCAGGAGATCACCAAGCCATTCCGTCTCAAAATTGTTCCGCTCTTCGCTGTCGGCTTTGACAGTGTCGTCTTCGGCTTTACCCTGCGCCTGATCGAACGCTTCGGAGCGCTTGGTGCCAAAACGAGTCACGGCCAGGGCGTCGTTCGATTTGATGGCATTCCGCCGACGCTCGCTTTCGCCGACTGGCAAGCGACGCTCACGAATCAGCAGCATCAGGAGAGTGGCCAACCAATAGGCGCGCCGAATCTTGGCGACATAGTCGGGGCCTCGATCGAACTAGCACCAGAAGCACACGAGTGGTGGAAAAACATTCCGCTTAAAATGGACGGCTTTCGCTTATCCGACAAATCAAACTGGATTCCTTCAGCGCCAGCCGTCCGCGCGATGTTGCGGACCGAATTGCGTGGTTCAGATCCTAAAAATGACCCACATCGTAACGATCGACATCGCCTCATGGGCTGGGTTGATCCAAAGGGTAAACAAGGCGCTAAAGGTTCCAACGTTTTTGTGAGTCATTTGTATCGCGAGCAGGGTCGATGGCATATGCGCATATTCGGCTTTGTGGCGCGGAGCGAAAACGGAGCCGATCATCGAGTCAGACAACTCCTGGGAGACGCGGCAGGAGACGAGCTGAAGAGAAACCTGGCGAAAGCACTTGGTTTATCGGAAAAGAGCATAGTTACGATTGCGCCGTATCCCTCGAAAGTAGAGGACTTCTTTTCGTAAAAGAGCACGTCGATGATCGTCGATTTCCATCTTTCGAAGGCGCGCGAGGGAGCTGACCAACAGGAGCGCGATTTTGGGAAACGACTCCTCGACGCACAAAAGCGGGCCGCACATGAGTGGATAGACCGTATCGAGACTTTTCTGCCGCGTGCTGAGGATCTTTTCGTTTCGGCTGATGGCTCATGGCTGCTCGACCTCACGTTCACGCTTAGGAAACCCTTCAGTAGCAAGAATGAAATCGAATTCCACGAGTTTCGACAATCAAGTAGGAAAGGCAAGGTGGAATTTCACGAGGTCCAAAATCCAATTGTTCGCGATCATTTAACGGGGCTGCCTACTATCAAGCCGACAACCTGGAAGGGTCATCTTGCGTTCGCCGCGAAGGAGGAAAATCTCGAAGTCGCGGTGTGCGAACGGTTGCTTGGTACGATTCGGGGGGACGAATCCGGTCGGGCGGGACGCCTTCACTTCTTTCCTACGTTCTTTGTGAACGAGACTACTCGCGAGGTCATCACGCCGTTGTGGCGCGACACGCGGACTCCGGCACGAGGGCCGATCGATATTGAGGTTATTGCCGCCGGTCAACCGGCGAGGTTTTGCCTCTTCTATCTGCCGCGGCCCAAAGGTGAGAATTGGCATTCGGGGCAAATCGCGGAGGACCTACTCGCCGCGTCTCGCGCCATCAAGGCGATGCTGCTGGACTATGGGTTTTCGGCCAAGAAGACCTCCGGTTGGGGCGTCGTGTCCGACTTACTCGTGTCCGGCATCCTTACCGCCAGGGGCTCGCAGTGGCCGGAAGCTACGGCGCTTGCCAATCCGGCGAAGTCTTTCGTGGAGCCCGACGAAGTATTCATGAAATTCATGGATTCGTCTAGGAAGCCGATCGCTCAGCTCAAAAAGGGCGCCGGCGAATGGCTGAGCAACAAAGAGTTCAAAGCGAGCGGCCTGAATGTAGGAAGCCTGGGTGTCTATCGGAAATTCCGCGATTGGTATGAGGGCCACGGCGCAGAATGGGTGCGCAGGCTGGCAGGCCAGGGTTCGGCCGCAGCGGCTGTCCTCCGAACCTACGAGTTCAAAAGAGTTAGTGAGTTCGTGCGTCGCGCGGATGGATTGGCGTCGAGCCTAAAGGGAGGCGCTGGTGCCTGACCTTCTCGACTTCATAGGCAAATATCGCGAAGCGATCTTGCTGGGCGAGTTCGGAGCGCTTCTCCACATGTTTGGGAAAGCCTCCTCGGATTTTCTGAAAGCGAACTCCGCCGAAGGCGGCGCAAAAGACACCCACCAAGAGCTCAAGACCCTACCGAGCCTCGCCTCGAAACTTCAGAATTCTGTTCTGCGTGATCGCTTCGCGTTCCTCGTGGACGGTGCTCCAGCCAAGCTCAAGGGTGACTTCACCGACTTTGTCACGAAGTACAAAGGGGACGCTCCGGACTCGCATCTGCTCAAGATTTTTAACACCTGCCACCGGATGACGTCCGCCGACGAAAAAGGAGTCGTTCGCTACAAACAATCGATCCACTCCATGCGCATTACGACGCCATTCGGCCGCGTAGTTCGAACAGTCTCGGCATCTGAGATCGACAATCTGCGCGAGAACATGGACCGTGAGCTAGCCGAGGCCCTCGATAACTACGTTCGGGGAACGGCTATCGAGGAGTTTCGCGAACGCGCGGTCAATATCCTCGAACCTGGCCTTTCAGCGGCACTTGGCGAAACGCGCGAACCTGCAAACGACGTGACGCTGTGGGCGCAGTCCTATGGCGTCGCCTCGCTCTATAAATCCTGTCTTGCAACGCTCGCGCTGGGCAAAGATCCCTGCCCCAGAAAGAATGGCGCATGGGATTACGATGACGTTCGCTGGCGACTGTTGGGCATTGGCTGGAACGGTCTCGGTTTTGTGGAGCGCGGCCGGAGAGCCGCAGACATCTCGCGCCGCCAAGAGATTTTGGTCGGGTTGCGAGATACGCTGCGGACCCTAATGGAAGTGGGATACCCGCTCGGCGATCTCTTCTATCAGGATCTGAATGGAGCCTTCTTCACCTTTCCGGGGATCCAGGATGAACCGGCGTGCGACCTGGTGAAAGAGTTGGCCCCACAGGTCGTTGCGAAAGTACGAGAGACCTCAGACGACGAGTTGTGGCCCTTCTTCACCTTGAGCAAGCCTCGTCGAACGCTCACAGCGATCTCCCGTGAGATCATGGAGCGCGATCGACTCGCTTCGTCGCCTTGCATCGCGGCTATTCTGTCAGTCGAATCCGCAGAATCACGTCGCGAGTCTTTAGTGGCGAAGGGGCCACGCCTGGCGCCGCCTAGATTCCGGTGAAGATGTCTGCCCTGTGTGCCACTTCCGGAGCAAAGCGGTGACCGCCGAAACCTGTAAAATCTGCGCGTCTCGTCGGCGCGGTCGGCAAGATGCTTGGATAAAGAACGTACAAGGCGAGACGATTTGGATCGACGAGATAGCCGATGCCAACGGCCGAGTCGCTCTTTTGACGCTGCGGTTCGATCTCAGCCGCTGGCTCAGCGGCGAATGGCTGACGACCGTCCTTTCCCAGACATACTCCGGATGGGCGAAAGGCAGACGCCTACAGTCGTCTGCGAAGCGTCTCAAGGAGTTTGTTGACAAGAAGCAGATCCAGCTTCCTGATGGGGCTCTTGTAGAAGCCGCGCATAGCTTGGCGGCATGGATCGTTCAAAACCGCAACAGGAACGAGTGCAAGCCGGCCCTTGAAGCGTATCTAGAAGACGGTGAAATCACCAGCGTGCCGGGGACTCTCAAAGAGATCGAAGACCTGTACGGCACCGTCAGCGACGATACGCTTCTCTCCTACTACTTCACACAGAACGCGTCACCGGGTCGGTTAACACGAATATGGGAAGCGGCCCAAGATTTTCTCGGCTGCCTAATGTCCGATCTCCGTACCACGGTCTTTAAGCGCCCTCCCGAGCGGTTGCACTTCCGAACACAAGACCGCATGCCAAGTGCAGAGACAGGAGAGACTTACCGCATCGAGGTGCCTGGGTTAAACGGGGGCTCCGTGGCTGTGTTGTGTATGGATACTGCACATTTCCTGACCATCGATTGTTTGGAAAGGTTCGCATTTTTCTGGGACAACCAACGCCTGCACGGCATCATCGCGGTCGAGGCTGCGCTTCGCGCCCAAGGAATCAAATCATGGGACCGGGAATCCAGCGGTACACAGACTGGGAACCAAACCTCGGTATCGCAAGTGGCTATTGCCGACTCTTACTTGCCATTCACTGTGCTTGCGGAATCGCCGGTGTTCTATCAGGTTCTGCTGCCCGCAAGCAGCGTGCCTGATGTTCTGAGTTCACTCTTGGCGCTGGAAGAAGGCCACTTCGCTAAAGTCCGTGGCAAGCTCGCGCTCAATGTCGGGTTGCTCGTCGCCAATCGCAGGTTTCCTTTGTACGCCCTGGTCGAAGCCGGCCAACAGATTCTCGGTCACGACGCATTCAGCGACGGCTGGCTGCAGGATTCTTGGTGGACGAGGGGAGAAACCGACCGGTTCTTTGGCTATTATCCAACCCAACATGCCGGCGCGCGTGGATTTTCGATCACCGCCTTGTCCCCGATTGAGACCGATGGGCAGTTCTGGATGACACCCGGCTTCTTCGACTTCGATTTCCTGGGAGCAACAACAGATCGCCATCGGCTCCTTTATGAGGCGGCGTCACCGCCAACACGGCCCGCGATTAAATACGGATGGTTGCGGCCAAGGCCGATGCCGTTGCAGCGCCTAAGAGAATTGATGAACGTTTCGAAATTGCTTTCCAGCTTGGCCCCAACTCAACGCCATCAAATCGAAGCCGCCCTCGGTGCCAAACTCGTGCAGTGGCGTGGCCTAGGCGAGGAAGCCCGTCGGGCGTTCCGTACCTTTGCAAAGGCCGTTCTCCAGGATGCTTTTGGAGGGTCATGGTCCGACACTCTCAAGCAGGAGCAGCGCGATCAACTACTTTCTGCGGCAGACGACGGGCTGTTGATGGAAGCCTTTCAACTCTTCCAGCACGTTCTAAAGAGAGACACCGCAGATGAATGAACCGATGCGCCATATGGCAAGGTGCCTCGATCCGGTCCATATTGGCGCGGGCGGATACCAGCTCGGTCGAGTGGACATGAGCATCGTGCGGGAGCCCGCAACGGGTATCCCCAAGATTCCCGGCACCTCGCTGGCCGGCGCCGTCCGCGCGTATGCGGAAATGGCCAAAGAGGAGGATGCCTCACTGCCGGACCTCCGGATCGTATTTGGTGATGGCGGCATCGAAGGTCGCCAGGGAATGCTTCGGTTTTACGACGCCGACGTTGTTCTCTTTCCCGTAATTTCGGACCAGGGTACCGTCTGGGCTTCGACCGCTGATCGTCTTAACAACTGGGTCTATCCGAGCTCTGGGATTAAGCCCGCTACAAACGACGACAAGGTCATCATCTTGAGAGGCTTGCCCAACGACAAACCAGTAAATCTCGGTTGGCTATTGCTTGAGACGGACACCACCGCCTCGCCCGTTACATCCGAGCAGAGTAGCTTGCAGTTTGTCACTCGCCTCGTCCTGGTTTCGGACAAGCTATTCCATCATTTGGTGAACGATAACCTTGAAGTTCGGACTTCGGTTCGGATCGATGATACGACGGGCGCGGCGAAATCAGGCCAGCTATTCACCTACGAAGCTATTCCTCGCGGCACGGTGCTTGGCTTCGAAGTGGCGATCGACGATCGACGAGGAAATGGCATTCAGGTCGACGACGTGAATCGGCTTCTTGAAAAGGCCTTTCACGGTCTGAAGCTGCTCGGTATCGGCGGCATGGGAACACGCGGTTTCGGCCGAATCGAATTGCTTCGCGAGAACGGAAAAGCGTGATGATGAAGAATCTTGATTTCCTCTGCATGCAAGCCGCTCAGGCAATGACCGCGGTTACTGGTAACAAGAATGCCAAGGAGAGCCTCGCCACTAAGGCGCTTGGTGTGCTGCTCGAAAACGGGCCGTATGGAATGATTCTTTACCTGGAAGTGCAGAAGAAAGAACAGATCATTGCGCGCGCGTACCGGGACCAACTGCTTGCCTTGGCAGGCCATGCGGTTGTTAATCCAATGCCACCAAACAATGCCGACTTCCCGAAAGTAACCGAATGGCTTCAAAAGGCCGCAGCCAGCCTCGATACTTACCTTTTTGTCAAACGGCTGTGGCAGCAGGCGCTCACCTACGCCCGTTATCACGCCAAGGCATGCGAGTAGCACGCAAATGTGGGTTCGCTTTCCGTTCTGCCTCGAACTCCGAAGCCCGCTGCATATCGGCTTTCTCCCCAACGCCGCGGGTACGGTTCTAGCTCCCACGCGTTTCTACGTTCCCGGCAAAAACATGTGGGCAGCGGTCACCGAGTCGCTTGCCACAAGGATTTCGGAACGTCCTCGGCCGCAAGACTTTGCCGCCATCGGCAATGATCTGCGAGGATCGATCGCTTTCTCTTATGTCTACCTATCTGACGGGCAGCGAATTTTCACGCCGTCATACGAGCATGGGGAACTTAAGTGGGCGGATCTTCCGGACTCCGAGTTTCGCGCCATGTTTGCGGATTCACAGCTGTCTACCCAAATCAGTGCGAACGGCAGCGCCAAGGACGGCACCCTCCACGAGATCGAGTTCGTCCGTCAGTACCCAGCTTGTCCTTGGAGCAGCGCCAAGCGAACTCTGTTGTGCGGAGTTGGTTGGGCGCTCGCAGATGGTGTCATCGCCAATGGAGTTTTGCGTCTAGAACACAGGGCTCCCGTGCTCTCTCTCAACCACGGGAGAGTTCCGCTGTTCGAAGCGCTTACCCTCGGGGGCGAAAGAAATTACGGATTTGGGCGAGTCATGTCGATCTCGATCCCCGAGATCCTTCTAAACCCGCTCCTACAGCTGTGGCCGGTCGAACCCGGCATCCGCGCTAGGTTAGATAGTCCATTGCTGGGCCACGCGCCCTATGACCCCGATCTTGCGTTCAAGGGCGATGTGGAGATGATTGCCGCGCGAGAGTACCGAGTAGGTTTCGGTAAGAGTTACAGAGGACCCGGTTCGGCAATTTCAAATGCTGGCTACTTCTTCGCGCCAGGAACAGTGCTCCCGATGGAGGCTTTGGACGTTTCTTTCGATGCGTTTGGGCGCATTACTGTCTACCCAGAATCGAGCTCTGAGAAATGAAGCAAATGACGACCTTCCGTGTATTCTCTTTGTTCGGCGTGTCATATGCTTTCGTTCCGACCTAATGGCTTGACGGAGTCGGCAGTTATCAGAGCAAGGCCATGACAGAAACCGAGAGCGGTTCGGCGTTTGTCATTCTCGCGCGTGCCTGGCGCGCGAAGAATCCCTGAGCGGCGTTAGGGCTTGCGTGAGCCGGGCGCGGGAGGTGTTGCGTTTCAAGCGGCAAAAAGCCGGGATTCCTCACGCGCGGCAGCCACGCGCGCGGGAATGACAGACGGGAGGGTGGTTGCGGACCGAGACCCTTCCCGGCAATTGCTTGTGTTATTATCATTTCCGACACATGAGGACATACTCAAAAGTCTTTAAGTAATCCGCCTTTCATCGCCTCGAAGCATCATCCATTCACTTTTATGCGCGGACAGGAGCTGCTTACCTTCATCGTCTATGACATCACCAGCGACCGGATTCGGCTCAGGATTGCTGACGTGTGCAAGGATTACGGGCTCGATCATATCCAATACAGCGTCTTCAGCGGTCCGCTCGACTCGACCCGGCGCAAGGAAATGTTCGCCCGCCTCGATCACACGCTCGGCAACAACGAAGGCAAGATCCTGATGCTGCAAATGTGCGAAAAGGATGTAGCCGCCAAGCGCGAGATCGTCCGAATGAACAATCTGGAATGAGTACTCACGGTTGCCAGTCAGGCATGAAGCCGCGGCTGCTGGCCCGGAGCTGCGGACCGCGTTGACGATGCAGACTGGCCACAAACCCGAGCAACGCGAGCCGACCGGCCACCGGCCTGGAATCCTGCTGACCGTCACCGACCTTAAGCAATGGGCCTATTGTCCGCGCATCCCTTACTATCATCACGTGATGCCGGTGGAGTTCGCCCGCACGTACAAGATGGAACGCGGACGGGAGATCGAGGCTGCGGTCCAGGCGATGGAGAAACGCCGCGGATTCCGCCGCTATGGGCTCGAACGAGGCGAACGCCGATTCGGCGTCTGGCTCCATTCGGAGACCATGAACCTGTCGGGCAAGCTCGACTTGCTGGTGGTGACTGCCCACGGGTCTTATCCGGTCGATTTTAAGGACACCGAGGGCGGCGTCCGTTACAACCATCGGATCCAGCTCGCCGCCTATGCGATGCTGGTGGAAGAGAACCTCGGCCAACCAGTGCCGCAGGCATTCGTTTACCTGGTCCCGTCGCGTCAGCTAGTCAGCGTAGCGGCGGGCGAGAACGAAAAGAACCAGGTGACACGAGCGTTGGCAGAGATGCGGCGCGGGATCAAAAAGGAAGCGATGCCGGCGCCGACGCCGGTGCGCACCCGCTGCGTGGCGTGCGAATTCCGCAACTATTGCGCGGACATCTGGTGATTTTCGCAAATAGAGGCCGGTTTGACACAAACTCAGGTGTTGCGAAGAATAATGGCAGGGTTGGCGGCGAAAGTGTGCGTTTTCTCACGGATTTTTGCAGCGGCTTCACAGCATTCCCCGATGAGGAGGGGACTGAAATGAATCGATTGCGCGTAGGCGACGATGCTAGGGCTGCTCACGGCTTCACAGCATTCCCCGATGAGGAGGGGACTGAAATGAGCAACCGGCCCAGCCGGACCGGCGCCAGCGGGCTCAAGCTTCACAGCATTCCCCGATGAGGAGGGGACTGAAATGTCACGGCCGTAGCCGCCATTGCACATTGATTGAGGTAGCTTCACAGCATTCCCCGATGAGGAGGGGACTGAAATGAGCGGATAGCCGTCGCTCGCTCTGATCTTTCCCTGTCGAGCTTCACAGCATTCCCCGATGAGGAGGGGACTGAAATGCAGAGGCAAGGGCATCTGCCGTTTGTGAACCTCGCAGAGCTTCACAGCATTCCCCGATGAGGAGGGGACTGAAATGTATGGAGGAAATTGGGTATTGGGTGACGCGGGACCCGGACCGCTTCACAGCATTCCCCGATGAGGAGGGGACTGAAATGAGTACGCCGCGCATTGGACTGAGGTAGCGGCGGCTAATGCTTCACAGCATTCCCCGATGAGGAGGGGACTGAAATCTAGCAGTGGGCGGCTACAATGGCACCTGGGCAGCCGCTTCACAGCATTCCCCGATGAGGAGGGGACTGAAATATGAAATCAAACGCGCAAGGGATTTGTACGTTGATGAGCTTCACAGCATTCCCCGATGAGGAGGGGACTGAAATAGTAATTCAGGTGCCTACTTTCGGCGCAGCAGTGTCCGTGAGCTTCACAGCATTCCCCGATGAGGAGGGGACTGAAATCGAAGCTCAAAGAATGGATGCCTAAGGAAGACGCCGAACAAGCTTCACAGCATTCCCCGATGAGGAGGGGACTGAAATACCCTATCTTTTGTCGCGGTCGTCGCACGCTATCAACAAGCTTCACAGCATTCCCCGATGAGGAGGGGACTGAAATGCGATGCTCACCCCTACTCCGAGTGCAGAAATCACGCGACAAAGAAATGCCGCGCGAGATGCTTCGACTGCCCTCAGCGTTTGTGGACTTTTCAATATTACTGGTTGATCGGTCAAAAGCGGAGCGCTTTGCGGACTCCAAAACCCGGTACCGGCTTCGCTGGCGCGAAGCTGTCCGAGATCTTTCGACTGCGTTCGTGCTGCTCACTTCGCTCAAAATGACGGGAAAAGCGTGCACGATCCAAAATATTCACAAGCTATCAGGATGACGGAGAGATGCTCACCGAGACCGCTGTCCTGAGCGCTCGCCGACATTTTCAGTTGGTTCACCAGCGACTTCGACGGCGCGGATTTAAAGGACCTCGAAGAGTTCGGCGGTTCGGCCGCTTCGAGTCAACTATGGTTGTAGTTCAGGCCGAGGCGCGAGACTCTCATCACACCGTCGATTCCGGCAATCGTGTGCATCAGGTTGTTGAGTTGAGTGGCGCTGCTGACTTTTAGTTCGAAGTGCGACAAAGCACGGCCCACCTGCCCGATGGTTTTTACTTCGGCGGTCGAGATATTGACTCCGGCAGACGCGATTGCTTTGGTCATCGCCGCCAGCAAACCCGGCTGATCCACGCACAACACTTCGAGTTCAATCGGGCGCAGCGTTTCTTCGCCCACCTTCCACACCACCGGAACTCGCCGCTGCGGATCAGTCGCGAGTGCGACCGGACATCCGGCCAGATGAACCGTCACGCCGTGGCCGCGGGTGATGAATCCGGTAATTGCCTCGCCTGGCAGGGGATTACAACAGCGCGCAAACCGCACCAGCATATCGCCGATGCCTGATACTATCACCGCATTGCCGCCGGCGCCGGCTTCATCGCCAGTCGCTCGTTCCTTATCGCCGGGTGGGGGCGCGGGCGCCTTTTCGCTCCGGTAGAGCTTCAGTTCGTCGGGCGTCAGAATCTTTGCCAACAATTGCGCCGGCGTGACGATCCCGTAGCCGACCGCCGCCAGCAGGCTGTCAGTATCGCGCCGTGAAAACTCCCTGAGCGCAGGTTCAAAGCGATTTTTGCTTTTCACCTGCGCGGCTGTCAGGCCGAGCGGCGCCAACTCGCGATCCAACAGCGCAATACCCATTTCCCGCGAACGTTCGGCTTGCTGCTGGCGCAGCCATTGCCGGATTCTGCTCTTGGCGCGGGCGGTAACGACGTAGTTAGCCCAATCCTTGCCGGGAGTTTGCCGTTCAGCGGTGATTACTTCGACCGTGTCACCCGACTTGAGCTGATAGCGCAACGGCACCATCCGCCCATTGACACGCGCACCGGCGAGATGCTGTCCGACCTGCGAATGGATGCGATAGGCAAAATCGATTACCGTAGCGCCTTGCGGAAAATCCAGCAGATCGCCCTTTGGGGTGAAAACAAACACCTCCTCGGGAAACAGATCGTCTTTGATGGTAGAAAGGAACTCCTGCGGATCCTTTAGATTCTGCTGCCATTCGATCAGCCGCCGGAGCCATGCGAAGCGTTCGGTGTCGCGGAGTTGGGCGCCACCCTCTTTGTAACTCCAATGGGCCGCGATGCCCTGCTCGGCAACCTCATGCATCTCGCGCGTCCGAATCTGCACCTCCATCCGCTGCCCGCGCGGACCAATCAGGGTGGTATGCAGCGATTGATACATGTTGGCTTTGGGCAGGGCGATATAATCCTTGAAGCGGCCTGGAATCGGCTTCCAGTTGGCGTGCACCACGCCCAGCGCTTCGTAGCATTCGCGGACAGTGGCAACGATGATGCGGAAGGCCACTAGATCATAAATCTCGTCAAAATTGAGCCGCTCCTCCTGCATCTTGGTGTGGATTGAGTAGAAATGCTTGGGGCGGCCGGTGATATCGGCTTTGACCCCGGCTTCAGTCAGACGGCGCGACAGTATGTCGATTACGCTGCGAATATAGTTCTCGCGTTCCGCGCGAGTCTTGGCCACGTATGCTTTGAGCATCGAGTACGCCGCTGAATTGAGATAGCGAAAGGCGGCATCCTCCAACTCGGACTTCAACCAATAAATTCCCAGGCGATGGGCGATGGGTGCATAGATTTCGAGCGTCTCGCGTGCAATCTCCTCCTGGCGGTCGCGCGGGAGATGGTTGAGCGTGCGCATGTTGTGCAGGCGATCGGCGAGTTTGATCAGCACGACCCGGATATCATGCGCCATCGCGATGATCATCTTGCGGAAATTTTCTGCTTGCTTTTCCTCCCGGCTGAGAAACGTGATTTTTGAAACTTTGGTCACACCGTCGACCAGGCGCGCCACTTCGGACCCGAATTGACTCTGCACTTCTGCTAACGAGGCGTGGGTATCCTCGACCACGTCGTGCAGCAGGCCGGTAATGATAGAGGGAACGTCGAGCTTGAAATTGGCGATTATGAGTGCGACGTTGAGCGGGTGAGTGACGTATGGCTCGCCCGACATCCGTTTTTGCTCGCCATGCATCCGGGCCGAATATTCATAGGCGCGGCGAATCAACGCGGCATCGCCTTGCGGATTATAGTCCTGCACCTTGCCGATTAATTGTTCGAGCAGGTCAGTCGATGCGATAGCTACTTGTTCCACGCCGCGAACTCCGGGTGCAGGCGCGCAACCCGCAGACGTTCCGCTCTCACCACCGCCTCGAGTTGCATCAGCGATTCGGTTAACTCGGAATTTATAATCAGGTAGTCATATTCGGGAAAGGCCGACGCCTCATCGCGGGCGCGCATCAGACGCCGCTCGATCGCGGGCTCATCCTCGGTCCCTCGCCGGCGCAGACGTTCCTCGAGTTCGGCGAAGCTTGGCGGCAGGACAAAAACCGTGACCGCATCGTCAGGATATTTCTGTCGAATCTGACGGGCACCCTGAATATCGATGTCGAGCAGGATATCGGTGCCGGAGATGACTGCCTGCTCAAGCGGCTCGCGCGGTGTGCCGTAGCTGGCGTCGAAGACCCGCGCCCATTCCGCCAATTCCCCGGCAGCGAGCTTGCGTCTAAATTCCTCGTCCGTCACGAAACTGTAATCGACCCCGTTGCACTCGCCTGCGCGCGGCACCCGGGTAGTCAGTGAAACTGATGCCTGCAATCCGAGACGTGCGCTGAGCGCGCCGCGCGAGAGGGTTGTCTTTCCTGCCCCGGAAGGAGCCGACAGGATGAATATTATACCGCGCCGCGTACGCCGATGCGATGACATGTTCAAAATTAGCCAAGCGCGAAAATTTTTGCAAATTCGAGGATTGCCAGACGAGCCTCAGATTCTGCTTAATTGAGGCAGAAAACGATGGCGATAGAATATCTTCGCAGGCCAGAACCGAACTCCCCCACTCCGCAGCCGAAAAGTGCCGCGTGGAATCGATCAGATATGCGAGCAAGTTGTGGCAGGCTCGCCCCGCTCGAGGGGCATCAAGGCTATAGCGCTTGGCGGCGTGGGGCGGCGCGCGAAGATTCTCTATCGAGAGTAGGAGCTTTGCGCTCCTCCCCGAGAGTTCCATCGCGAGGTCGAACGAATCCTGGGACGGTCTGGAAATTCGGCCGCTACACTTCCGCGAAGCATCACGGCGATGCGCACAGTTGAGGTTGATCTGCGTGGTTTTTACGAGGAGCGGTATCCGCCTGATCCAGCAGCAGAGCGGGATGCCGCGGCACGCAAACAATTCGCGGCGCGATTCGAAACGCACAGCTGAGCACAGTACGAACGGATGAGAACTGCGTATATGGATTCACCCCTTGCTCACTTTAACAGCATCAACCAACCTTATTGCGGCTGTACTTTATCCAAGCCCTTCGTCAATATCCCTAGTCGGACCGGGGACTAATGCTAATCGCAATCATCGCCGCGCTCGTAATTTCGGTGTCGATCCTGGCCTTTTTACTTGCTCGGCTGATATGGCCACGCCGCGGCGAGGGACGGGAACCCGACACTCTCCAGCAAGAACCCCTCACCTCGCCTCTCCCGCAACCGAGCGGGAGAGGGATCGGCAAGCTCGGGCGAAGGGCAAACGGGGATGCGGCGGTGATCGTCGAACGGCGCTCGATCTGGGATGTGCTTCGATTTCTTTCCGGACCGCTGCCGCTTTCAATCGCTCTGCATGTCGCCGTCCTCCTGGCGATTTTGTGGGGCGTCCATTTCCAACAGGGACGTAATCTAATCACGGTCAATTTTCAGACGGGCGGCGGCGGCGGCACTCAGGAATTAAAGCAGCTCAACGTGCCGGAAATGCCGATGCCGGAAATGGCGATGCCGCTGCCGATCGAACGGCCGATTGTCGCCCAGCACAGTACCCAGGCTATCAGCGAAGCGACGCACTACGTGCGCTCGGTGGCGGGCGGCGGAATCGGCATCGGACGGGGCGGTGGAATCGGTGCAGGTTACGGGCGTGGAATCGGGGCCGGTTTCGGCGGCTTTATCGGTGGACTCAGGCGCAGCGGGCTCGACGTCGCACTGGTTATCGACGGCACCGGTTCAATGAAACGTATTATCGACGACGTCAAGGGCAGGATGAGATTGCTGATTCTCGCGATTCATCGGCTGGTGCCGACTACCCGCATGGGGATCGTGGTGTTCGGTGGCCGCGGCGAACCGATCCAGGTACAGCCGCTGACGATTTCACCCGATGTGCTGATCTACTTCCTCAACAATATCCGGGCTCAGAATGGCGGCGCCTGGCAGGAAGATACTCTGGGCGCGGTACGCACCGCGGTTGACCGTTTCTTATGGCGGCCCCTTGCCAAAAAAGTCATCATCCTGGTCGGCGATACTCCTCCATTTGACGAGGACAAGGAGCCCACGCTCGACGAAATCCGCAAATTGCGCGCCGAGAATGGCATCTTCAATACGGTCGACGTGACGGTCGAGGAGCACGAGCGCTTCCTCCAGGAATATTACCGCGAGATCGGCCTGACGCCGCCAAAGGCGGATCGGATGCCGAGCTTTTATTTCGAAACGCAGCGGGCCTATCAGGACATGGCGGCGGCAGGTGGCGGTCAATGGCGCAGCCTCACCAAAGACGAGCAAATCAATCAGCAGGTGTTGATTCTGGCCTTTGGTTCCCAGTGGCAGACAGAAGTGGCCGCCTTCGGCCGCGGCCTCACCACTGGCCAATCGCGAAGCGATCCTTAGTCAGCGGCCGCCCTTCACGGTTTGGGCCAAGTCGCTGCCGCTCGCCATTCTTCCCAGCCGCTCCAGCTCGATGCGGCTATGAAAGCGACCGTAACTGAAGTAGACGGCGAAGCCCGCTGCCATCCAGACAAAAAAGCGCAACCACGTGACACCCGGCAAGCTAGCCATCAGGTAAAGACAGAATATAACTCCTAGTATCGGCACTAGTGGAACCAGCGGCGTTCGGAATGGCCGCTTGAGATCCGGCTGGAGCCGCCGAAGGATCCACAAGCCGAGGCAGACCAGCACGAAGGCGAACAATGTTCCAATATTGGTGAGTTCTGCAATCTCCTGGATTGGCAGGAACGCCGCGGTCATACCCACCGCGATACCAGTCAGGGTAGTGGGAATATAAGGTGTGCGGAATCGGGGATGCACCCTGCTGAAGGCGGCGGGCAGCAGACCATCGCGCGAGATCGCGTAAAAGATCCGCGATTGACCGAGCAACAGCACCAGCAGTACAGAGCTCAAACCGGCGACGGCGCCTGCTGAGACAATCCAGGCGACAAAATTTAACCCGCGGATTAGGAAGGCAGACGCCAACGGGGCCTTCACGTCAATAGTATGGGCCGGAACCATCCCGGTCAGCACCGCCGAGACCAGGATATAAAGCACGGTACACACGAACAGGGATGCGAGGATTCCGATCGGCAGGTCGCGGCTGGGGTCAATCACCTCCTCGGCTGCGGTCGAAACCGCGTCGAAACCGATATAGGCGAAGAAAATAACCGCGGCACCCTTCATCACGCCGCTCCAGCCGAAGGGGGCGAATGGCCACCAGTTGGCGGGGTGCACAAAAAATAGCCCGCCAACTATTACGATCGCGATGGCGAACAGCTTGATTACAACAATCATCGAATTGAGCCGGGCGCTTTCCGAGATGCCGACGTAAAGTACCCCGCTAATCAGTAGCACGATGATCAGTGCCGGGAGGTCGATCATGCCGCCAGCGCCGGGAGCATGGGTAATAGCATCCGGCAGATGAATCCCCATCCCGTGCAAGATGACATTGAGATAACCGGACCATCCGACCGCCACCGCGGCGGCGCCAACCGCGTATTCGAGGACCAGATCCCAACCGATAATCCATCCGACCAATTCGCCCATCGTTGCGTAGGAATACGAATAGGCGCTGCCGGCGATCGGAATCATCGCGGCAAACTCCGCGTAGCATAAAGCCGCCATCGCACAGGCAAAACCGGCGACGACGAATGACATCATAATGGCCGGTCCGGCGTACCTGGCGGCTGCTACCCCGGTCAGGACGAAGATCCCCGCGCCGACGATAGCTCCGATGCCGAGCAGGGTTAGGTCAAAAGCGCGCAGCGCCCGCTTTAATCCTCCGGCATGCGGTGCCGCCTCCGCGAGCAGCTTCGCGGCCGGCTTACGCCGAAGCATTTGTTCTTTAATCGCAACTCTCACGCTGCTCCCCCTGTACCCCGCTGTGCCCTGCCTCCTAGCAGCATAAGTTACCATTGTGGACTGGTTCTCTGGGTCTGACGACGGCTGGAAAAGCTGGTCCCACAGAAGACAAGTCTACTAACTGGGTTTGCTCGCTGCTCGGCATGACTCAGCGGCACAGGGCTTCCGCCTACGACTAGAATTCCTACACATGCTGCCCTTCTCTGTCATCCCGACCGGAGCCGAATCTGTTGCGGCGGAGCGGAGGGATCGACGCGAAGCGATTTGTCCGAACCCGATGAGTGTTCGTCTAACCGCCAGTCTAAGGTCAAATCTCTCCATTTGGGGTTCAGCGATTCAATCAAAGCTATCTTTTTTTTTCGCGCCGCCAGGATTTGATTTGCTTTTCTCGCTCGATTGCGGTTCGGATGTCCGCGTGCTCCTCGAAGTAAACCAGTCGATTGAGACGGTACTTGCTGGTAAAACCAGGGACAGACTTGTTCTTGTGCTCGTAATTACGCCGCTCGATGTCATTAGTGACCCCAACGTTAAAAGGTCCTCGTCCGCCCGGACATGATATAGACCCGATAGCTCTTCATCGCGGCGCTCTTCGGGCAAATCGCTTCGCGTTGATCCCTCGTCGCCTCCGCTAGCGCTTCGGCTCGTTCGGGATGACAGAAAAAGAGAACCGCCGGCACATCGACGCCCCCCCCAACCCTTGGACTGCGAAGCCGCAGTTCAGCCGGATCGTCCGAATGAGTCAATAGTTGTCGAGCAATTAACGCAGGCAATTAACGGAAGATACGTGCGCTGGCGTGGATCTCTTCGCGTAGCACTCCCTCAGACGCAAACGGCAGTAGAGCCTCGGTTAGGGCTTGCTCGAAGTCAGCCAGCCTCGCACCCAGCACCTGGGGCGAGGTGGTCGATCGCGAAAGCGATCGTCTGGCCAATTCCTCGACGCTGACGGAGTGCGTAGTGCTCACCACGATTCTGTCCACGAAGCGGAAACGGGAAGCTGCAAACCGTTGCTCCGCTTCGGCCGGGTAGCGCTCCTCGCCACGATGGTCGACCCAGCGACTTCGAATTTCGTTGTAAGCTTCCAGCCATGGATTACTCGGTCCGGGCGGCGGCGCAGCGCCGCAGACCAGAATCGACCCGCCCTCGGATACAATACGATCAAGCACACGCAAGGTTGCCTGCGGCTCCATCCAATGGAGCGCGCGGCCAATCGCAACGAGATCAAACCGTTCAAGCCCCTCCGACAGTTGCTCGACGCGTGCCTCTAACAGGTTCAGCGTGACGCCCGATTCCTTCGCTTGTTCGCGCGCCGCCGCCAGCATTGCCGGCTCCGGATCGATTCCGGTGCACGAGCCAACATAGCTGGCGAAGCCAATCGCCAGCGGCGCTGGACCACAGCCGATATCGCCAAGGCGTTCGCGTCCGGTAAAGTTCAGCCGCTTTGCGATTGTCTCGAAGAAAGCAGGCGGGTATGGCTCCCGGTATCGGCTATAGTACGGAACGGTGGTAGCGAATCGCCCCATTTGCCATGTCTCACTCCCGCTCTTAACTCGGCACGCTTGAAACATATACCGCTGCGTTGGCGCCGAGAATCGATACTCGCAGGATCTTGTCTGGGCGGAAAAGCCCGCGCGTAATCAGATCGGACATCAGACGTGTTTCGCTAGTTAGAATCACGATCTTACCGCCGGGCTTTATCAGACGATGAAATTCCCGAAGGATGCGGGGATAGAGCAACCGATTATCCTCGTGTGAGCCATGACGAATGCCCCAAGGCAGGTTAGTGACTATCTTGCTGACACTGTGATCTGGCAACGGTAGCGCTGACGCATCCCACGGATGGAGTTCGAGCGGCTTATAGCGTGGTCCCACGTTTTCCCGCGCTGCCGAAAGCGCCTGGGTGTTGCGGTCGCAGCCGATTAGCAATCGATAATGTCCGAGATGGGCGCGCTCGATTAATACGGTTCCCGCACCACACAGCGGGTCGAGTACGACGTCCTCCGGCATCGGCTGCGAGAGTAATGCGAGCGCGGCCGCGACCGATGGCCTGAGTGAACCGGGCAGATGGGCGACCTTGTAATCGCGATGCCGCATGCGCTCGTCGCTCAGACGAATTGCCAGAATAAGCTCGCTAGCCAGATGTTGAGAAGGGGTAACCAACGGCATTTGTTGGAAGGGCGATTTCAATGCCGTGCCTGAATTCTGGCTCCCTTCCTTTAGTCCTCCGTTTAGTCCTGGTCCGCGCGCCCGGGAGAACACCGAACGGGACGCCGGCGGTGAAGACGTTTTCAAAGGCCTGATCGGCAGCAGCGTGGCCCAGAACTCAACGTCCGCTTCATCGGGCGACGGACGCCAACTGCGGTCGCCGCGTTCAGCGATGCCGCGCGAGATCGCACGCGCCAAATCCACCCGTCGAAATTGCTGCTCACCCGCCATCCGCGCGATCACACGATAGCGGAGACGGTGCCCCGAGCGCGTCCCCGGCATCAGCCGAGTGCGCGCGGCCAGCGCCTGGTCAACATAGGGTGCGTCCCGGGCAATAGCGGCGATGCGGTCGAGCGCCGATGGGTCTCCGGCGAGGCCACGACGATAGCCGATGACAGCGAAAACGTCTTCGCTGGCGCGCAGCAAACGGAGAGGTTCGGGGCGAGGCGCTGTAAAGATAGTGATCCCGGCACGATCCGGTACATTGCGGCGGCCCAGTTCGCGTGCGCCCAGAACAGCCGGGGCGTGGAACCTTGAAGGGGCAGCTCTCGAGCGGCGTTTCTGAAAATCGATAGCCGGCGGGTCAAGCGACGCCCGTACGCGGGCCGCTATTTCCTCCCATGCAACGCCATCGAAGCCTGGTTGGCTCTGCGCGAGGTATAGGTTCGGGCCAAGTCGAAACGGTAGCGCGAGATCGATGCCCTCAGCACGTGCAGGATTCACAAAGTAACGGCCTTGTCGGGCTATCGTCTTAAACGGCTGAAGCGCCGTTCCCACCGGCCACCCACAGGGACGGCTGGGATGTTCGGCGCGTGCGTCACATGCGACTCGCCCGAAGCGTCAGGCGGGCAAGCACATCCGGCAAGACAGTAATTCTTAGTCTACGCTGAAGATGGATGATAACTGCGGAATCTCCCTTCTATTTTGATCTCGAGAGATACTCATGGCTTTCGGTACTGATCGTGATGATGTCGCCCTCCGCGACGAAATGCGGCACCTGAACGACCAGCCCGGTTTCGGTGGTGGCCGGTTTTAAAGTATTCGTCACCGCCGCGCTTTTCATCCCGGGATCGGTTCTCAGCACTTTGAGATTGACCGTCTTGGGCACTGCGACATTAAGGGGCGTGCTGTCGAAAAATTCGACCTCAACCTGGGTGTTGGGCGTGAGAAAGCCTTCGACCTCTTCAACCATTTCCGCCGGCAACGTGATCTGATCATAGGTCTTGGTGTTCATGAAATAGAATTGATCCCCTTCCCGGTAGAGGAACTCCATCTGGACTTGATCGAGAATCACGCGTTCGACCCGATCTTCTGAGCGGAACCGGTTTTCAGTCTGACCGCCGGTCTTTATATTGCGCAGCTTGGTCTGGACCATGCCGCGCCAGTTTCCCGGGGTTATGTGGCTGATAGTCATCACGCGCCAAAGGGCGCCGTTGTAATCGACGACCATCCCCGGCCGAAGTTGCGTTGCCTGGATTAACATGCTGGATGAACTCTCAAACTGACCTTTGCCGCCCGCATTCTGATGGAGCGTGACATCGAAACGTGCGATCTAACTTAATGATTCTCATGCGGACAAGCCAGTACCAATCACATCACCAAAGCGGGCGCGTTGAGCCAACGTTGGGGAAACGGCTCATCGGCAGGCCTCCTCCATACGGAAATGTTCCAGCCCCATTGTACGGATAATTTCGGCTTGCCCCATATGGTGAGATGCCTGCGACGACTACCGGTTGTTCAGTGTATGCGCCTGTGCGGTCGAATGCCCTTACGGTTGCCGGTCCGGCATAGGGATTAAAGCGCGCGTTGAAGTTGAATGAGCGAGAACCGCGCATCAATGCCGCCAGTGCTCCGGCTAACCCATTGCCCACACTGATGTTCTCCGCGAGCACGCCGTTTTGGTAGAGACCTGCCGATGCGATATCAGGTCCAGAAATGACTCCGCTAACGACGTAAAGACTAGCCGCCACTGGGCGAACTCCGGTTATCTGGATGGCCATCGCAGTCGCTGACATTGGTATAGCCGCAGGTGTAGTCGCGACCAAAGTGCCCCCTCCGGCATCCGAAAGCACCGAAGCGTCCTCCGCGTCGAACAGGTCCACCGGCTGCTCGATAAACTGATCGCCGATACTGTAGGCGCGGATAGTCGTTGAACCGCTCTGGGCCACAATCCGCTGGTTGAAACTGGTAGAGTTTGAGCTAGGTATGATGGGAATTGGCTGAAGCAGCCGGCCCTCGAGGTAAATCCCAGCCCGGGTTATCCCGCGACCGGTGATCTGCCCAACGATTTCGTAGGTCGGTGGCAGATTGCCGGTTCGCGTCACCCCCAGAATATTGATCCGTACGTCACCAAGCTTGCTGCCGAGCGTATGGCGTTTGGACGGCGATGGCATCAGCGGGCCATGACTTGGTATTTCCGCCGTGCCGGCATCTTCACGCAACTTTGGCGACCCGCCCTCGTCCGGGGAAGTCAGCGGCGCTGCATCGGCTGAGATCTCGGCCGCCGGCAACGGTGGCGGTTGCAAACTCGGGTCTATCGCGGGTGCTTCGGCAATCCTGTCATCGGCATCGATGACGCGGATAACGGTGGCGGCCGAAGGATTCCCAAGTCGCAGATCAAACTCGACCTTCTGACGGCCAGGGACCACACTCACCTCGAAGGCCCTGAGCCGCGTTGACCCTTCGTAGATTCCTGCCGACTTGAGCGCTGTGCCTTCGAAGTAACCCTTCAGCCGAACCATTCCGTCACCAGGTTCGCGGGAAGCTATGACGATTCGAGGGGAGTCGGCCTCGCCGCTTGCGCTGGTAGCTGAGGCCGTGCCAGGGCCTCTTGCCGCGGCCAGTGGCGGACCGCAGTGCCCGCAAGGCGGGATCTCGCTTGCCAGCTTGGCGACCTGCTCTTTGAGGGCGTTCCACTGCTGGACTGCGATGGCATTCGGGTGCAGCTTGAGCGCCTGGTCAATAGCGGTGCGGTCCGCCTGGAGTGAACTGATATTGGAGCTCGCCGACCGCAGATCACTACGCGCCAGTGCCTGCCGCAGACTGTCAGCGTCGCCGCAGAAGCTGGCCACCGGACCGAGCAGCGGGTTTGGATTGTCGCGGCCCTGTTTGCTTAATTGATCAAGCAATGCGAAAGACTGGTCCGAGAACTGGGCCGAGGCCGATTTGAGTTCCTCCGCATAGGCTTCAAGCGCGCCGCATAATGCCGTAAGAATCAGCACCAGGGAAAGCCAGCTCAATGACTTGTTCGCAATAATCAAACGACTGCCCCGGCGATTCGCGGACGGATTCGTCTTTTTATACGCACGTCGCGGACTCCTTTGCTCGGCTCCGCGTTGCTTCGCCCTGGTGTTATACGCACGTCCAATAGGCCCTTGCGGGCCGTTCGGCGGACTCCCCCTAACGCACCTCGCCGACTCGTTTGCTCGTTGCGCTGCGCTCCACTAGCTGCTCGGCTCCGCGTTGCTTCGCCTGGCGTTATACCCACGTCCAATAGGCCCTTGCGAGCCGTTCGGCGGACTCCCCCCTAACGCACCTCGCCGACTCGTTTGCTCGTTGCGCTGCGCTCCATTAGCGTACTCGGCGCCGCGTCGCTCCGAATCGTGCTTTGCAATCTCGGCAGAGCTAGTTCGTCTGGTGCCTGTAGCGCTCCATGGTCCGCTTGACACCCTGGTGGAGCCGAAGAAAATATTCACCCTCGTCGTAAATCACGAACGTCAGAGTAATACCGATTCCAACGAGCATACCAAGCAGAAACTCGCCCATTGTCCCGCCCTCCTGTTGCCAAGAGTACATTAGGATGCCGCCCGATCATAATCCCTCGGACAATGCTGTGCGCCAGCGGGTTCTGGGCTGATCAAAAAGAACCGGGGACCGGCGATGGCGATACCCGTTATCCGCGCGGCAACTTCTGCGTCGGAGCAGCCATTGCGCCGGGAGTGGGTGCCGGGCTCGGAGGCTTGGCCGATGGGGGTGCGGTGCGAACGGGAGTACTACGCACGGAGGTTGGACTTGGCGGGGGAGTCGGGCTGGATGTGGGTGTTGCCGCCGGACTCGGCCTCGTCCAGGTAATCGGCCATCGCACCCAAATCAGAGTTGCTGTATGGTCAGCTCTGGGTTCGGTCATGCTGCCGCCTTGGGTGAATTCGCCGGTTTTTGGGTCATAGGTTTCAGCGGTGGCAAGCGGTTGATAGCTCTTGTTCCATCCACCTGCGATTAACACCCTGCCATCAGGCCAGCGAGTGGCCGTGTGTCCAAAGCGGCTAGCGCTCATGTTGCCGGTCCCGTTAAACTGCTCGGCCACCGGATCGTAGATCTCGGCGGTATTATCATCATGACCACCGGCGATTAAGACCTGACCATTTGTGAGGAGAGTGGCCGTATGTCCGGCACGGCTTTTTTGCATTTTCGGGCCCGCTTCGAAGACGCCGCTCAAGGGGTCGTAAAGTTCAGTGCTGTCAGTTGCTGAGCTTCTGGCATATGGACTGCCACCGGCGATCAGGACGCGGCCGTCAAACAGCAGAGTTGCGGTGTGATAAATCCGGTTCTGATCCATCTTACCGGTCGGACTGAATTTCCCAGTCTCGGGGTCATAAAGTTCCGCCTGATCTGAACCGCCACCGGCTACCAGGATCTTGCCACTGGTAAGCAAAGTCGAGGTCTGCCCATACCGTTCTACCGCCATCGGTCCGGTTGCACTGAATTTGCCGGTATTAGGGTCGTATAGCTCGGCGGAGCTTGTGCCGCCTCCGACGATCAGGACCTTGCCGTTGTAGAGCATGGTGGCGGAGGGGCTATCCCGAGCCGCCGTCATATTGGCCCCGGCTGTGAAACGTCCGCTTTTGGCATCGAAGAGGTCAGTTGAAGGCAAAATCCACGGTACGGCGGGTCCCGAAAGCAGGGGAACGAAGAGAGCATTAACACCCCCGACAACCAGGACGCCGCCATTAGGCAAGAGCGTTGCGGAATCGTGGCTCCGATCGGTAGTCATTGGGTTGACCGGTGTGGAGTCACCTGTGGGCGAATAAATCTCGGCGGTCGCCAGAACCGCCGGACTTTCCCCGGTCTGCACTTTAATCATCCCCGTCCCTCCAATTATCAGGACCATCGGTCGGAGCGAGGCCGTGGGCCTGGGCGATGGCGCCGGGGACGGAAGCGGAGTGGTTCGGGGCCGATGATCCGGACGATGATCCGTTCGATGCGCGGCAGTTGCGGTGGTGCGCAGGGTGATGAGCGAGACCAGAACTACCGCGTATCCTAACCAACGACCGCTGGGGGCCTTGCCCCGGACCGCGACCATAGCGGTTCTTGGCTTACGCACGATTGGCTGCGCGGAGCTGCCTCATCTGCTGTATCTCGCTCCACGCGTCTTCGCGGGCAGCAACTTCGAGTGACAAGCCCCGGGTCTCGTCGATAAACAAGCCGAAAATAACTGCGCTTGGGATTCCGAGTAAGGCGAAGTAGCGCACCACCTTCGTGAGGCCACCGAGCGGCCCGATCAAGGCTGCTATAAAGATTTGGGTGATCATCGAAGAGACCGCCGCGGTAATCCCCTGCCATCCGATCATTGTGGTGCGAAGAGCCGTAGGAAAAAGCTCAGTCGCCGCTGAATTCGCCCCCACTGTCATCACACCGGAAGCCATCTTGAACCAGCAATAGGACGCCAGCAGCCACGTCATCGGCCATGTCAGATCCTGCGGCGGGCCCCAATAGAACGCTAATGCGCCAAGCCAGGCTGCTCCGCCGACGTAAACTACGGTTGGAACGCGACCGTAACGTTCTGACGTCCAGGCGCCGAGGGGAAAACCGAGCATGCCGACGCCCATCCCGGCGACGACCAGACTACTCGCCATTCTAGGGGAAAGGCCGAGGATCGAGACCGCCTGAAAATAAAGCCAACTGTTGACGGCCGTACCTGCCATCGTGTCGAGCGCCGCACATGCAAGCAGAGTCACCGCGCGCGTTCGGCAGAGCGGGTGAAAAATATCGTAGAAATGGCTTGAGATTTCGCCGCGTAAGGCGGCCTTTGCCCAGCGTGGGCTGACCGGCACCATGCGGGCTAGCGGTGCCACCAACCCAATCCCGGCCACACTCGGCGCGAGCAGCCAACGCCACGAAAACCCCCATTGAAGGAGGAACGGAATCACGACGTAGCTCAGAACACCGCCGATCGCGCTGGCCAAGGCGGCAAAAGCCTGTCCGCGTGCACGGCGCTCGGTCGGCAATTCCTCTGCGAGCAAAACGATGGCAGAAGAGACCGAGCCTCCGAGCAGCGCCGAAATCAGAATCTGGCATGCCGCGAAGAGCTGCGGGCGAGGCGCCAACGCTGCCCCTAGAGAGAATATCGGCGCCAGGGAGAGACATATCAGGATGATCTGGCGCCGGCCAAAGCGATCCGCCAGTCGCGCCAGAATCAACGAACCAAACGCCGAGACTGACATCCACGCGAAGAGTTGTGCGAGATGCACCTGGTCGAGTGAGAAACTCTTCGCGATCCATGGAGATGCAGCGCCCACCACCGAGAGGCTATAGCCCTGGTAGATGAGCAGGATCACAATCGCTGCGACGATTGCGGTCGAGCGTCGGTTTTCCCCAATGTCTGGGGTATCCATCGCAGGCTGTTGAGATGCCCCGGGCATTGCAAAGCGGTGCGCCACTACCCTTAGGGAATGAGCATCGAAGGTGATGGGTAGGCGAGATAATCGTCGGCCGACTTAGGCCTCAATTCGCCCCGACCGACCTCAGAGAGAACGACACCGTCACGCTGGCCGCTTTTACGATAAGGGGTGAGGGACTCCACCAATTCGTGTACCGAGCTTGAGAATCCCGGACCGGAATTCAAATTAACACCCTTTAGCGTAGTATAGATGGACGGCACGACCGTTGCCTCTGCCTATCTCAACTTTCCACGAACAATGCTACCGCGCAAGAAAATGCTGTTTTTACGCACAGTAACGAGTGTGTGAGTTTTTCGCTGCCTGGTCCATCGCGCGAGGCGATGCCCGCCGTCGTCCGTGCACAAAGAATTACTCGAACAATTCGGAATGCGAGATGGAGGGGGTTACTAACCCTGCCGGTTTATGGCTCGAAGACGCGCAAATTATGCTCGTTTACCGCTAGTGAGGTTTCTGGCACTGATCAGGCCACAACTCACGCTTGTCGTCGGCGCCGCGCTAATGGGAGTTGGAAAATTCACTCTGCCGCTGGTATTTCCGCTCGCGTTCAAATACGTAATCGATGTTCTGGTGGCTTTACGGCCTAAAAGCGACAGAATCGACCTGGTCATCGACCACTGGTGCATCCGGCTCTGTCACCTGGCTGGCTTCACTATCACGTCCCAGAACAAACTGGCGGCGCTGAGCATTACGCTCCTGGTGCTCTATGCGCTGCAGTCGGTGGCGAGTTACTATCGCAACTACTGGGCAGGTGTAGCTGGTAATCGTCTGATCTTCGGCTTGCAGTGCAAGTTGTTTTCGCATCTGCAGCAGCTTCACCATTCTTTCTTCGACCGTAATCCCTCAGGCGCTATCGTTTCGCGAATTCTGAACGACGTTACCCAGGCCCAGGAACTGGTGAACTCGGCATTAATCGATGTCTGGATGGACGGCATCTCGCTTGGACTCGTAGTTGTGACCCTGTTCGTTCTTGATTGGCGTCTGGCGGCTGTCGCTGTATGTGTCGCACCAGTATGGGTGACCTTCATGCGCTACTTCTCACCCAGGATCAAGGGCGTCAGCCATCGAATGCAACAGCAGCTGGAGGAAATCCATGGTGAGGTCCACGAGCGCATCATCGGCGCTACGACGGTCAAGTCATTCGGCCGCGAAGAAGACGAAGTGCGTCAGTTCAGAGAGCGCAACCAGCATCTATATGAGCGGACAATCGATAAGATCCGGCTGGCCGCTGCGCAGGAGATGCTGATCCAGCTACTGACCCGCAGCGCTCCCACAATCGTTATTTGGGCGGGCGCACTGATGATTCTGCGCGGCACGATGACCTTGGGCACGTTGGTGGCGTTCTTCTCCTACCTTGGGTTTCTCTACCTGCCGCTGGAGCGTTTCGCGCAACTCTCGGTGGTGGTCTCGGCTTCATTGGCCGCGATCGAAAGAATCTTCGGTTTTCTCGATCTCAAACCCGAAATTACCGATCATCCGCTGAGCCGGCCATTTGCTGTGCGGCGCGGCGTGGTTCGGTTCGACAACGTGTCATTCGCGTATCCTGCGGCCAGCGGCAGCCGGGGCCCCGAAATTCTCAAAAACATCAATGTGGAGATACCGGGCAATTTCAGGGTGGCGCTGGTTGGACGGTCGGGTGCCGGCAAAAGCACGATGGCGAGCCTGATTCCACGCTTCTACGATGTCACTGGGGGCCGCCTGTTGATTGATGGCCGTGACGTAAGGCACTTCACCATCAAATCTTTGCGCGAGAGTGTCAGTCTGGTCACCCAAGACGCCTTGCTATTCAGTGTCAGCGTCCGCAAAAACCTGCTGTATGCGCGCCCGGATGCATCTGCGGAGATGCTTTGGGAGGCGCTCGACTTGGCCAATCTTCGCGAATTTGTCGAAAGCCTGCCCGACGGTCTGGACACCGTGATTGGCGAGCGGGGGATTAAGATCTCAGGCGGACAGCGCCAACGCGTCGCCGTCGCGCGCGCATTTCTGAAGCAGTCCAGAATTGTCATCCTCGACGAGGCGACATCGGCAGTGGATTCCGAGTCAGAGAACCTGATTCACGAGGCGATGGAACGTTTGATGGAAGGCCGCACGGTCTTCCTGATCGCTCATCGTCTGCGCAGCGCCCTTACCGCAGATCTGATCCTCGTGCTTGACCGCGGCAACCTGGTCGAAATCGGTGCGCATGCTGAGCTGCTCCGTCGCGGCGGCACCTACGCACGACTGTTTAATGAGCAGACCCGCGGCCTCCGCTTGCAGCCCAGCATTGCACATCATGCCTAAGAAAGCTTTTTGCCCAACCTGCAAGCGTGAGAAGCCACTGCTCCCACTTTCTTCGCGCTAGCCGCGGAAAGTGGCGACACAGCACAGGACGCGTCCTGGTGGCCGCGGCTTTTCCCTGGAGCGCTAGGGGTTAAGGTCAAACTCAGGGGCCCTTCAGCTATCGCTGACGCCCACTCCTCTCCCTCGCCGGCGGGCGAGCCTGCAATTGAGCGCATAAACCTAATCAGGCTTTGGTTGTTTGAGCGACGCGCTGCGTTAGCGACGCTGGCGCGCTAATATCGCCGAGCATGGCAGCAGGAATGAACTGGCTGGATTACGCGCTCATAATAATCATCGGCTTGAGCGTGGTGCACGGACTCTCGCATGGCGCATTGCGGATGCTGACCTCAATTTTGTCGTTCGCACTCGGAATTTATGGCGCCTCGATGTGGCATGGTCACGCGGGTGCGTTAGCTCAGAGTTACCTCGGTACGTCACCGGTGACCAGTGATATCATCGGCTATGTAGCGATTTTTCTGTTAGTGTTCGCAGCGGTCGAGATAGCTGGGCAGCGAATCATCGGTCTTGCACAATTCGTTCATCTGAACCTGGTAGATCGGCTCGCCGGTGCGGTGTTTGGCGCGATGCTCGGCGTGATTTTCGCCGGCTTGAATATAATTCTGCTTACTACGCTGCTGCCGCCCAATTACCCGTTGCTGCAAAATTCAGAGCTTGCGCCGAAAATCCTTTCGACCGACCAAAACTTGCTCGGATACGTGCCGCCGCAGATGAGACAAATGTATCAAGATAAACGCGACCAGCTCGGGCGGTTCTGGAATGCCAAACACAACAGCCCCGCGACCGCCGCCGATTCGACGCGGTAGCGAGGCTGTATAAGGCCCGGCTCCAGCCTGTCATCGAAAGGAGCCTGACCGCTGTTCCAATTTTCGTGACTATGCGATTGCCGTATCCACCGCGCGAACGAGTTGCTGTTTCGGCACGGCACCGATGATTTGCTCCGCAACCTGCCCGTTTTTCACAATTATCAAGTTGGGAATTCCGCGAACTCCGAAGCGTGCCGGCGTCATCGGATTGTCATCGACGTTGACTTTCACGACTTTGAGCCGCCCGGCGTAGTCGTCGGCGAGTTCCTCTACGATCGGCGCAATCGCCCGGCAGGGACCACACCATGGCGCCCAAAAATCCACTAACACCGGGGTCGAAGATTTCATCACTTCAAGTTCAAAGTCGGAGTCGGTGACGTGAGCTACCTTATCATTTGTCATCTGAACCATTCGCCTCGTCTATGCATTCTGAAGCCAACATAGGTACGGTGGTCCGGACAGTCAAGCTACGCGATTTGCACCGTTAGACTGGCTTTTTGGTGGTCGCCAAGGCGGCTCGCGTGGGCTTTTAGTCTGCGGTTCGAAATCCCGCTCCCGGTCGCTAGTTGCTTGGCGCAAAGCACGGCCGTCTGCATCTTATGTAGGCGCTTGCATGTCAACCCATGCAATACTAATCTTTCATGTGCGGGAAACAGTCATGACGACGCGAGCGACTCGTCACAGCGCAACTCGACTCGTCGCAGCGCAACCTCTCGCTCAGCCCGCCGATCCGGCACCGGCGGGCTGAATTTTTTCCAGAATCGCGAGCGCGCGCCGAGCGCCCCCAAGAATGCGCCGACGGCATTGGCAATGGATCTCGAAGAATGTTGGTTGCCAAATGGGCTCGCTGGGCTTTTAATCCAATTTGCTTATGACCGGACATGCCGCCCTACATCGCCTCCGTGCGCCCTCTCTGCTTGGATTAACTATTCTTCTGGCGGTGGCCTCGGCGTATCGAGTTGCTTACGCCGGCGAACTATCGTCGCGCACCCCAGCCCCGGATTTCGGGGCAAAGCTCTGGTTTAATTCGCGGCCACTGAGCTTGGCCCAATTGCGCGGAAAGGTCGTCCTGGTCGATTTTTGGGAATACACCTGTATCAACTGCATCCGGACATTCCCGTATTTGCGGCGATGGAACGAGCTTTACACGCCCAACGGCCTGATAATTGTTGGGGTCCATACACCTGAGTTCGCCTTCGCAAAAAATCCGGCGAACGTTGCGAATGCGGTCAAGCGTTTCGGCTTTTCCTTTCCAGTGGTACTCGACAATGATGAAACGATCTGGAATGCCTTTCACAACGCTGCTTGGCCCGCCGATTTTTTGATCGATAAGGACGGCCGCATCGCCTATATGCATATCGGCGAGGGCGACTATGGAGAGACTGAACTTGCAATTCGTAAACTGTTAAAGGAAGCCAGGCCAGAGTTGGATTTCTCCACTCCGCGCTATGCGCTTCCGGCGGACGCAAACGCCGATATGGATGCATCCGTATGCCGCCGCGCCACGCCCGAGATTTATCTGGGCTTCGCACGCAGCGCGAATCTAGCCAATCCGGGGGGTGAGGACCAAAACCTGGAAGTCCATTACGTCGCCCCATCAGTGCTCCCAATCGATAACTTCGCGTTAGACGGAGCCTGGAAAGCCGGCGGCGAGTTCGTGCGCCATGTGCGCTCGTCGGCGCAGCCGAACGACGCACTTGAACTCCATTATCAGGCCAAGGCAGTGTATCTGGTCGCGGGCTCTGATGACGGCTCGCCGAAGCCATTGTATGTGATACAGGACGGCAAACCGCTGGCACGCAACAGTAGCGGAGTTGACGTTCAAACCGATACAAACGGCCGTCCTTATATCGCGCTCAGCGGCAAACGCATGTACTACGTGGTGAACAATCCCGAATTCGGCGAGCATACGCTCGCCCTTTCCACCTCGTCGCCTGGAGTGTCGCTATATTCTTTCACATTCGGCAATAACTGTGAGAACAAGTTCGCTCATAAGTGAGCGTCGTAGAGGAAACGTCCCCGTTTATACTGTGATTATCAGTGTAGTCGAGACGGCTTACAATAGTTGCTCTAGCAGGCGCGGCGCTAGCAGGATGAGACCGAAAGCGTGCTGTGTTCGCTCTGTGCGGTTGATATATTCGTATCGCCAGCGGCGAAAGGCGCGCGCCAATGCCGAATAGTTGTGATTGATTGCGTCCACCACGATGGCCTTGGGACGGAAGCGGGAGGCGCGGCGGCTTGCTGCGCAAAGCGGGGATACGAACAGCACGGGCCTGCACCTCGATAAAACCGATCCGAACTGCCCCACGATCCGGCTGTCCGGTGTCTGGCGCATCCAGCATGGAATGCCAACCGCCAGGCGTCTCGAGCCGGAGTTGATTTCGCCCTTGATTCCCCGGCGGGTTGTAGTCGACGCGGGCGCGCTGACAGCATGGGACAGCAGCGTCGTCAACTTTCTGGCCGGCCTTGCGCAAATCTGCCGCGGGCGGCAAATCATGCTTGACCGCAGCGGCCTGCCCCAAGGACTGAATCGCCTGATTGATCTCGCCAGCGCGAATTTGGAATCTGGCGAGCCAGGCGCGGCGGTACCCGATTCGCTACTTGCGCGCACCGGAAGAAACATGCTTGCGCAGCTGGCGGCCGTGGGAGCGTACGTCGATTTCATCGGTAGCGTGTTTTTAGCGCTGGCCGCCGCAACGGTTGGCCGAGCCCGTTACCGGCATATCGACTTGATTGAGGTGCTGCAGGGTGCGGGTGCGAATGCACTCGGGATCGTCACACTGATTAGTTACCTGGTCGGCATTATCATGGCATTTATGGGCGCCGTGCAGCTTCAGCAGTTCGGCGCATCGATTTATGTTGCTGACCTCGTCGGTATCGCGATCGTGCGCGAGATGGGCGCGATGATGACCGGTATTATCATGTCCGGGAGGACAGGTGCGGCATTCGCCGCACAGTTGGGCTCGATGAAGGTGACGCAGGAGATCGACGCACTAGTTACAACGGGCATCTCACCAATTGAGTTTCTGGTGGTTCCCCGCGTGATCGGGCTGGTGTTGATGATGCCGTTGCTGTGCATTTATGCCGACTTCGTCGGCATCTTAGGCGGTGCAACAGTGGGCGTTAGCATGCTTGGCCTCTCGCTCCACAGCTATTTACAGCAGACCGTCGCAGCAATCTCGCTCACCGCGGTGATCGGCGGCCTGGTCAAGAGCATCGTCTATGGACTGCTGATTGCGCTTGCAGGCTGCTACCAGGGATTTCAATGCGGACGGAGTTCATCGGCGGTTGGCGATGCGGCTACTGCGGCCGTGGTCAGCGCCATCGTCATGATTGTCGTCGCCTGTGGCATCTTTGCCGTGATGTTCAACATTCTCAATATCTAACCTCGCCTTCCAGGTTGAAACCATGAACGGATCGGGCGATCACGGCGGCAGCGGAGACGGCGCGCCTGAGATTGAAGTGTGCGGCCTGACGATGGCCTTTGGCACTACGGTTGTGATGCGCGATCTGAACTTCGCCGTACGGCAGCAGGAAATCTTCATCATCATCGGCGGTTCCGGATGCGGCAAAAGTACGTTGTTGCGCCATCTAATCGGATTGCAGGAGCCAGCCGCCGGGGAAATTATGTACCGCGCGGTTAACTTCACCCGCGCGGATGACGAAACGCGCGAGACAATGATGCGCGGCTTTGGCGTACTCTATCAGAGCGGGGCGTTATGGAGTTCGATGACATTGGCAGAAAACGTCGGTCTGCCGCTGGAGGAATTCACCGATTTGAATCCGCCGGAGATCCGTGAGATCGCGTGCCTGAAGCTGGCAATGGTTGGGCTCAAGGGGTTCGAAGACTACTACCCGAATGAAATCAGCGGCGGTATGCAAAAGCGCGCCGGCGTGGCGCGTGCGATTGCGCTCGATCCCGCAATCCTATTCTTCGACGAGCCGACGGCCGGACTGGATCCGACGAACTCACGCTTGCTCGACGACCTCATTCTTGAACTGCGTGCGAGCCTGGGTGCAACCTTCGTGGTGGTTACCCACGAATTGGCCAGCATCTTCACGATTGGCGACAATTGCATATTTCTCGATAGCGAAACCCATACTATCGGCGCCGGCGGCAATCCGAAGGAGGTGCTTGCGCACACCAATAATCCGCGAGTCCGCCGGTTCTTGACGCGCGGCGGTTCCGAGCTCGCGGGGAGAGAACACCTATGAGGACACGGGCGAATGCACGGCTGGTGGGAGCTTTCGTGGTCGGCGCAGTGGTCCTGGCCATAGCCGCAATCGCGGTGCTGGGATCGGGCCGCCTGTTCCGCAACACCCATCCCTTCATCCTGGTATTTCGGGGAAACGTCAACGGCCTGCGAGTCGGGGCGCCGGTGAAAATCAAAGGAGTCACGATTGGCTCGGTCACCGATATCGAGCTTCGGCTCAATATCGGCCTCGAGAGTGTGGCAAGCAGCCAGGGCGGAATTCAGATCCCGGTGCTGATTGAAATAGACGAAAGCCGGATAACTCGCGGTGCGCAAGATCTTACCATAAGCCAGGACGTCCGGCGTGCGGTGCAGCAAGGACTACGAGCGCAATTGGCGATGGAAAGCTTTGTGACCGGAATCCTGTATATTGATCTGGATATGCACCCGGGCGCTCCCGAGAATTATGCGATGCCGCCTCATTCGTATCCGCAGGAAATTCCGACCTTGAAGACAACGTTCGAGCAGGCGCAGTCGGCAGCCGCCAAGATTATCTCCCAATTGGACAAAATCCAGCTCGACCAACTGGTCACCACCGCCAATCAGACCATCGCCGCTTTCGGCGACCTCGCACGTTCGCCGCAGATCAAATCCGCAATCGTATCGCTCAACCAAACTGCTAGCAGCCTGGGCGATACCGCCCAAAGTATTCGCGATTTAACCGAACATGTGGACCGTCAAGTCGGGCCGATGGCAGCGAGTATAGAAAAGGGAGCACATGACATCGACATTGCGGTGCAGAAGGCGCAAGCAGCACTCGACCATATGCAGGCCGGGCTACAGCCTGATTCTCCATTGGTCTACCGCGCCAATCAGGCGCTCGAAAATGTAAGCGCAGCCGCGCGCTCGCTCAGGGAACTAGGTGATTACCTGCAACGCAATCCCAGCGCTATCGTGCGTGGCCGCTATTACGGCAATCAATAATGTTGCGGCGGAAGGACGAGAAGAGACGAAATCTGCGTGTTGGGCGAGAGTGATAGCAAACCAACTGCTCGCCTGATGGGCCGCTCCCCCGTGCGCACGTTCGTAGCTTCTCTCTGCTTCTTCCGTCAGGCGCTCGCGGTTGCCCTGGTCGTCAGCGGATGCTCCGTGCTATCGCCGAAGCAGGACCGCACCCGCTTTATTCTGTTGGCGCCCGTCACACCCGGCGGTTCGAGCAACGTGCAACCAAGTGCCAGTTCGAAATTTGCTTCGGTTGCCATTGGCCTCGGGCCGGTTCAATTTCCCGAATACCTCGATCGCCCGGAGCTGGTGATGCGCACGTCGCCGAATGGATTCGATTTGTCCGAGACGAATCGCTGGGCAGAACCTTTGCCCGATAACTTTCGTCATGTGCTGGCGAATGATCTCACCAATCTGACGGGCGCCACGAACATCGTACAGTACCCATGGTATCCAGAAACCAGGCTGGACTACATAGTTCATGTCCAGGTTCAGCGCTTCGAAGCAGACACCAATCGTAATGCCCAGCTTACTGCTCGCTGGGACCTGAGAACCTTGCAGAGTGATCAAGTGCTTGTCAGCCGGGAGGCGCATCTCACCCTTCCATTGACTTCTCTCGCTGGCGACGCCGTTGCAGCCGCACTTAGCGAAGACGTGGCCGAACTCGCAGGGCAGATCGCATCAACGATTGCACAAGTCGAGCAGCAAAGCCTGGCCCGCGCTCCGCACTGAACTGGATGATCCTTCGATCAGTGCTGGAGATTCTGGCCGCTCGTTGGGAATTGCACGTCTTTGACGTGGAACACGCACCGTTCAGCATCATGCTGACGCTGATCGACCGTGCCGCGCCCGCCCCTTTTTATCTGTCATAATGTTTACGTGTGACTCTGCCGGGAGATCTCAGCAATGAAAACTGGCAGGTTAAGAGTCGATTGTGTTGTCTCTTTTGGAAGCGACTCGTGCCTCTTCCCATGAGGCGAAGGCCGCCACAGCCTCATGAAGCCGATAGTAAATACGACCCGGTCCGATGACCTTAACCAGATGATGCCGAAGCAGATCCGATGAAGAGAGTATCGGCTTTGCGGGTGATAATGAGAGTGGATTGCGCCTCGTGGCCCACGCTCGCCGAGCTTCTCTAATAGAGCAAAGGCCGGGCGTCATTCAGACGGCCTCGCTTTCCTGGGTTCGCCGCTCCCGTGGAACGCCCTGGCGGGTTGGGCACAAGGTACTGCCCATTCAACCTCTCTCAATTGTGAATGAAACGCGTTAGCGGCGACTCGTCGTTGTTAAGACGTGTCCATCTGGAAGAACCCTCCGGGAAGTCGCACTGGTGCTCAGGATGACATTGCGTGACAACCGATTAACCCCAATTACCTACGGCTTTCGCGAAAATGGACAGTCTCGCCAAAGCCCCAGCGGCAGGTCCTGCTGCAAGGTCTTTCACTCCGCTGAGCTGGGTCCGGAAATATGATCGGAGCAGCTCGCCGCTACATGGGGCGGTGTCTGCTCTGGTCCAGATCACAGATAGCGATCTGAGCCGCGGCGTTTTAGTTCGTCGATTACCTTGCGGACGTCCTGGGACTGCGTGCGGTTGGCAATCAGGATGACGTCGGCGGTTTCAATCGCGACGATATCCTTCGCACCGAGCAGCACCATCAGATGGTCGCGGCTGCGGGCGAGGACTCCGTCAGACCCGAGGTCGAGAACGTTGCCCATCAGCACGTTGCGGCCGCGGCCCCGCAGCGCCTCCCACAGCCCTTCCCAGCTACCTACATCGTGCCATGTGAAACGCGCGCGCACCCCAAGCACGCTGCGGCTTTTCTCGGCGACCACCCGATCGAACGAATCAAAATCGAGCGCGTGGTAACTGTGCTCCAGTTGCGCCGACTTCATGGAAGCGAACGAGTGCATGGCCTCGGCTAAGGGCGGTGCATGCCGGGCGAGTTCAGCAGCAAGCGTCGCGGTGCTCATCACAAACATACCTGCATTCCACAGATACTTGCCCGATCGCATCATGTTGCGCGCAGCGGCGGCGGCTGGCTTCTCAACAAAGCGATCCAGCTTGAACGCAGCGCCCGCCTTCCCATCCGAGCCGTCCCGAGCAGAACCCTCACCCTTACCCTCTCCCGCAAAAAACCGGACCAGTGGTTTGGAGCGGCGCGTGAGCGGAAGACTCACGGCGCAGCCGACTTTCAGGTAACCGTAGCCGGTTTCCGGCCTTGTTGGTTTGATGCCGATGACCACGATCGCCGGATTGATGGCGGCGAGTCGCATCGCGTCGCCTAAGGTTCGCTGAAAGGCCGCGGCTGGGGTCACGTAATGATCCGCAGGCATCACGCCGACGACGGCCTCATCGCTCAGCCGTTTTGCAATCACCCCCGTGCCGTAAGCGATAGCCACTGCGGTGCCGCGTCCTTCGGGTTCGACGATCAGGTTTCGCGGCGGGATGAGCTTTTTGAGCACCGGGCGAAAAAGCGGCGCCTGGTCGGCCGATGCCAAGACGAAAACGCGATCGCGAGCGATGAGCGGCTCCATGCGGGCAACCGTAGCGGCCAGGAGTGATGTTTTGCCGTCAATCGAGAAGAGCGGTTTCGGGCGGTTGATGCGGCTCTCGGGCCAGAAGCGGGTGCCGCGTCCACCAGCTATTATCAATACTGCTGCGGAATCGAAAGTAGAACTGCCACCCTTAAGGTCTGTAGAGAAAACGGCCAACCAGATAAACCCCCACCCAACCTCCCCCTGGGTTAAGGGGGAGGAGTTCAGTGCGCGGCCACTGCGTCTATCAATATGGCTGTCCTACTCAAGGAGGGACGCGCACCCTGCCCTTCCCGCTCTCGCAAATGACGGGACGAGGGGCAGAGCAGCCCAACTCCTGGGAGATCCTGGTATCCAATGGCGGGGCCTCAAATGACGGCGCCCAGTTCCTTTAGCTTACGTTCGAAGATCGAGCGGATTTCGGTAAGTGTCTGCTCGTCGCGTGCCTCGAAGCGCATCACCAACGCCGGTTGGGTATTCGATGCGCGGACGAGGCCCCATCCGCCGGGGAAGGTCACCCGTGCCCCATCGATATCGACGGTTTCGTAATTGCGGCGAAAATAGTCGGCGGCTTTGCGCACCACCTCGAACTTACGATCGTCCGGACAGTCCAGCCGGATCTCGGGCGTAAACGACGTCTTGGGGAGATCTGAGAGGAGCGCGGCAAGCCCGCGGCCTTCGCGGCCGAGAATTTCGAGCAGCCGCATCGACGCGTAAATCGCGTCATCGAAACCGTAGTAGCGGTCGTTGAAAAACATATGGCCGCTCATCTCGCCGGCCAGCGCCGCATTTTCCTGCTTGAGTTTGCTCTTGATCAGCGAATGGCCGGTCTTCCACATGATTGGCCGGCCGCCATGTTGGGCGATATCGTCGTAGAGCCGCCGCGAGCATTTCACGTCGCCAATGATAGCCGCGCCCGGCCGTTCCTTCAGAATCGAGCGCGAAAATACCACCATCAGCTCATCGCCCCATACAATTCGCTGATTTTCGTCCACCGCGCCGATACGGTCGGCGTCGCCGTCGTAAGCGATCCCAACCAGGGCACCGCTCTTTTTTACGGCTGCCTGCAGGTCGCGCATGTTTTCTTCAACCGTGGGATCGGGATGATGGTTGGGGAAACGGCCGTCCATCTCGATATAAAGTTCGACGGTTTCCAGCCCCATCTCGCGCATCAGCGGCGCCGCGACCACGCCGCCACAGCCGTTGCCGCCGTCTACGGCGACCTTCATTCCAGGCGTGAGCTTGATGTTGCGCTTGATATATTCCCGGTAGTCGGGCAGCACCGGCCGATTGATGAGCAAGCCTTTGGCGCCGGTCGCCTTGAACGCGCGTGCCTCGATTATCCCGCGCACGCGCTGAATCTCCTTGCCGAAAATCGTCATCGGTCCGACGCCAAGTTTGAACCCGTTGTACTCCGCCGCATTATGACTGCCGGTTATCATCGCACCGCCATCCATCTGCCAGTGCAGCATCGAGAAATAGAGCAGCGGCGTCGGCACCACGCCAACATCGGTCACATTGATCCCGGCCGGCAGCAATCCTTCAAGCAGTCGTTCGCGCAGCATGTCGGAGGAGAGACGGCAATCACGGCCGAGCGTGATGTTGTGCTTCCCTGCTTCAATCAGAATCGTGGCATAAGCGCGCCCCAAGTTAACGACGAACTCGTCGTCGAAATCATCCTGCACGATGCCCCGGATATCATATTCGCGAAAAACTTGCGGATTCATTAGTACCTGATTGTCTCCGCTGAAGTTCCAGGAATCAACCGAGCTTGTTCCCGGAGCTCTCCCTCTCTGGTTATGATAGCGGATGACGGATGGCTCGTCCGCAAGCGACTTTGCGGTGTTGTTAATAATTCGTGGCGGAACAACAGTCTCAATTGCCCGTCGCCCTCATTACCGGGGCGGGCCGAGGAATCGGCCGGGCGGTGGCGCTTGCGCTGGCGCACGCGGGGTATGCTCTGTGCCTGGCCGCACGGACGTCCGAGCAACTGGCGGAGACCCGCACGATTTCAGGTCTGGAACCCAGGCTCTCGCTGATTGTGCTGATCGATCTTGCTCAGCCTGAAGCGCCCGAAAATCTCTTCACTGCGCTGATAGACCATTTCGGCCGACTCGACGTGTTGATCAACAATGCCGGCTTCGCACCACCACGCACGACGTTGGTTAAGATCAGCGAGGAGGACCAGGACAGAATGGTGTCGGTGAATCTGCGCGCCCCGATTGCACTCGCGCGCATGGCAGCAGCGCAAATGGCGCAGCAGCCAGAGGGCGGGATTATCATCAATATCGCGTCCAGTTCCGCCCGCAATGCTCCATCGGGCGAGAGCATTTACGCTGCCACCAAGGCTGGGCTGGTAGCTTTCACGCGGTCGTGTGCCGCCGAATTCCGCCACTATCGGGTGCGCACGTCGGTCATTCTGCCGGGTTTAACTGATACGTCGTTCATCCCGCAGAACAAACGCCTGGAGCGCACCGCAATGCTGCAGCCGGCGGATATCGCCGCGGCGGTGATGGGTGTGGTGAACTCGCCGCGCCATATGTGCCCAGTGGAAGTTGTGGTCGAGCCGGCGCGCGACCCGATGCGCAGTGGACGCTGACGATACCGGTGTCGGCGAAATGCCGAAGCGCAACCCCCATCCTGACTCCACTTTGCAGATGCGCGCGGCCACACGCACCTTCCCCCATCCATTCGCCTCCGCCGGCTCCGCTCAGGGCTGTGGCGAAGAACGCAATGGCCCTTCCCGAGGTCATACTACCAATCCCGGTTTCTTCTCACTGACCTTAATCGCGGCGTTGGGATTAGCATTGGCGGCGGCGGTGATAATTGCGCCGGTTGCAGCGATGGCGTTGGCGGCGGCCGGCCTCCGCTTTCCCTTTCCGCGCATTTTTGACCGCACGGTTATGTTGACCTTGTTGGCCGCGTTGCTCTTGTTCGCGCGGCGGCTGAAGCTGGCCGATTTTCTACGTCAGGGGTTCAGCAGTGCGCGGGTCGGCTTCTGGCAGGTCTTCAGAGGCTTGGCGCTCGCGACCGGGGCGATGGCGGTTCTTTTCGCGCTTACCTCGATTGCCGGGGGAAATCTTCGCGGCTCAATGATTGCGGCATCAGCGATGCGCTATTTGCCCGCGGCCGTGGTGATTGCGCTGATTGAAGAAGGCTTCTTCCGTGCATTTCTGCTGACCGGCATAGAGGGCGAACTCGGCTCGTCCGGGGCTCTACTCGCCAGCTCGGCAATCTTCGCCCTCGTGCATGTGATCCGATCGCCTGCGCGCTTTTACCTTGCGAGGTTCGAGCCGATGGCAGGAGCAGAGAACCTGGCCGCCTATGCTGAGCGAGTAATCCATCCTGAAGTCGGCCCGTCGCTCCTCGGGCTATTTCTGCTCGGTCTGGTGCTGGGTGAGGCATTTCTTCTCACCCGCCGGGCTTACTGTTCGATCGGCTTGCACGCCGGATTCGTGCTGGGCGCGAAACCCTGGAGGCCGGCGGTCGGCGGTGCAATTCCGCGATGGCTGGCGGGTCCCGGATCGGTTCCTCTGATTGCGGCGCCTGCGGCCTGGACGATATCAGTAATCATGCTGATCCTGCTGCGGCTATGGCTAGAACCCAACGAGCAACAGCACGCTCGCCCTGACCCTCTTCCGCAATCACCCTGACCTCACCCGTCCCGCATCAATACAGAAGACGGGTAGGCAGGAAGCCGACCGGAAGCTTAGGACTGCACGCTCCAGTTCCTCAATCATAAACCGGTGGCATGCTGCGCGGACGAGTGCGATAGCGGCGATGGGTCCAGAGAAACTGCGTCGGATGGCGCCGGACGAAGTCCTCGATTGCACGCGTAAAGCGGCGCGTATTTTCTTCGATGTCGGCGCGAGAATCGTCTGTGCGTTGAATCGGAATCTCATCGAGAATCTCGATCCGATGTCGGCGCCGGTTCCGCTCGCGCAGCAGAAAAACCGGCACGACCGGCACCTCTGCGATTGCGACCAGCCGGGCCAGGCCACCGGACGTGGCGGCGGGTTCACCGAAGAACGGCACGAACACCGCCTCGCTGCGCTTTGCGTTTTGATCGAACGGGATTCCGACCAGTTCGCCTTGGTTCAACGACTTCAACACGGCGCGCGCGGCTGCGTGCTTTCTAATCACCTTGATGCCGGCACGCTCACGCACGTAGGTCATCAATGCGTCGCCGGCCAGGAAACGTTGAGTATGATGGACCAGGGTTATCGGATAGCCGTGAAGCGCATGCGCCGCCGGCAGTAATTCGAAATTGCCAAAATGGGCCGTCAGGATTACTGCACCTTTACCGGGGTAACGGCGGTTCATCTTGGCCCAATATTCGAACCGGCTATATTTGACGCGCCATCTTAGGCGCCGATAAAAGAAGCCGCCAAGCCGGATGTACTCGGCGGCGCTGAGGCCCAGATTAAGGTAGGACGCGCGGAGAATCCGTCTGCGTTCTTTTGCGCGCTTGTCGGGAAAAGCTAGGGCCAGGTTGCGCAGACCAATCCGAATGTGGCGACTATCGAGCAGGTAACCCAGCCAACCACCGGCGACGCCAAGCTGGTATAGTACGAAATCCGGAAGCAAGCTGAGCACGTGCAGCGCCACCACCATCGCGTAGAATATCAATTTCCCCGTGAGGTTGAGCGTGACTTCGCTCTTTGGTGTCTGGTGTTGATGACGCCGCAGTACCGCTGCCCGATGCAATTGGTTATTAGGCGAGCGTGGGCGCGCGAGGGTTGTAAGCCCCCGGCCTGCAGATTGTGTTTCTGATTCTGAAAGCAATTTGCGAATTAATTCGACACCGGACGGGCAACTTTGGGAATAACTACGATCCCCGATTCAGTGACAAAGAACCGCTTGCGGTCGCGGTCGCGGTCGTAGCCAATCTCGTCACCTTCGGCGACATGTACATTTTTGTCGATGATTGCCCTCCGCACCTTGGCATAACGCCCGATATGGCAATGGTCCATGATGACCGAGTCGTCGACCTGGCTGTATGAATGAATAAAGACTGAACGTCCCACAATCGAATTTCGCAGGCTACCGCCGGATACGATGCTTCCTTCGGAAACAATTGAATGGAGCGCCTGACCTCGCCGGGAATCTTCGTTGAACACGAATTTCGCTGGCGGCTGATCGAAGTAGGCCGTGCGCAAGGGCCAGAGCTGGTTGTACAGATTGAGGCGCGGACGCGCATCGCGCAAATCCATATTGGCTTCATAATAAGCTTCAAGGGTGCCGACATCGCGCCAATAGCTTAAGTTCTCCTCCGAATCGCCGCGGATATGATTAGTCATGAAATTATAGGCATAAACCGGTACCCGCGGGATTAGGGCTGGGATCAGGTTCCGTCCGAAATCGTGATGACTGCCATGATCGGCACCATCTTCAATTAACGCATTGCGCAGAACCTGCGGATCGAACAGATAATTTCCCATCGAAGCCAAGCACTTACCGGGCGCGCCGGGCATCGCACGGGGATTCACTGGCTTCTCGTCAAAGTTGAACACCCGCATTCCTGAGTCTACGTCAAGCACACCGAACTGATTCGCTTCCTCGAGCGATACCGGCAATGTCGCAACGGAAACGGATGCCTTATGCTCCAGATGAAATTCAATCATCTGCCGAATATCCATGCGGTAGATGTGATCGGCGCCAAACACCGCCACCAGGTCTGGGGCAAAATCGTCGATCAGATTCAGATTCTGGAAGATGGCATCAGCGGTCCCCTGATACCAGCTCTCGCCCAAGCGCATCTGCGCCGGTACCGGGATAATGAAATGGTCGCGGATAATTCGCCCCATTTGCCACCCGTCTTTGAGATGCTCGATAAGCGATTGCGACCGCCATTGGACCAAAACGTAAATCGAATAGATTTGCGAATTGACAAAATTTGACAGGACAAAGTCGACGATTCGATATTTGCCGCCGAATGGAACAGCCGGCTTGGCCCGATCGCGAGTAAGAGGAAACAGCCGCGTACCCTGACCACCGGCCATGATTAGTGCCAAGGTTCTCATCAATTTTTATCGTGCAGCCGACTGACCGCATGTCAAGCATATAACCGAAAATCACCATTCAAGAGTATCCGAAGGGACCATGTATCAAACATATACGAAAATCTGCTGAGAAGATTCCGCCAACAACTTGGTTTCAAGGGGCGGACAGGCATTTAGATGTGATTAGCCGCGTGTTGAATCGCCTCATTAAGGTCTCGAATTGTCGCAAATTACTAAAACCGCACTGACGCGCCACCAGAAAACAGATTAGTGTCCGACCGGCGCGCGAGCAGCTTTCTCTTATATTTCCGGCATTTGTCCATGCTTTACGAAGTCGCGGCAAAAGGCACAGTCATTGCTTCCGAAATATTCGCGCTGGATTTACGTCTATATAAAAGCTGCACGAGCGGCGACCGAATAATTCAGACCCTTTCCGCGCAGGGAGGGAGGTAACAGATGCAAACTGAATCCGTCAATCATGAAATCCAGAAAAACAAGTCCGAAGGCGGCGTTGTTTATCGCACGGCTTGCCAGAACCCTGGTTGTGGCCATACCTTCGATCTTAGGGTCACCCCGGCCAACGCCAGCTTGCTCAGTGGTACGATGGCCTGTCCTCGATGCCGTCGCCATGGCGGAATGTTGAAGCCCAAGGGCCGTCTTGGCAACAAATTATTTTCAGCCAAGCTGGTTTTCAGGCTGACCGGGATAGGCCCGCGTATAGACGAGGATGAACTGACCGATGCGACCGAATTACGATAAAACTCAGAGTCGCATTAGCTCCTCGAGGGGGACACTCTTCAGGGGCAACCTGGAGGTCTAAAACAAAGGCGCCGACGGTGTCCGACACTGCCGGCGCATTCTTGTTCGCTACCGATGCCAGCGAACCTCTCCAATCGGGGACTAAATCCCGGCGACTGGCTCGAGCGTCACACCCTGTAGATTCTGGATGCTAGGACGCTCGAGTAGGCGCTTGAACCAGCCGTCGATGTTCCCACGATTGGCGACAGGATCAACTCCCAATTCCTTCAACAGCAGCAGGCGCGGAACGAAACCAATATCGGCGACAGAAAACTGCGAAGCAAGGAAGTCCTGCGCCTGCAACTGATGGTTTAAAAAACTGAGCATCTGCTCAATCCACTGCTGAAGCCGCTGGATCCTATTGGAATCGCGGTCGGACTCCGCTTTACCCATTTCCGTCATGAGCTGGCCGACTTGCACAGTAAAGGAGGTGTCTGCAATATCCTCCCATGTTCTCGCCTGAGCGCGCAGTGCGCTTGAACCGATCGCAGGTAATAGCGGTGGCTCCGGATATTCGTCCTCCAGGTATTCGGCAATTATTGTCGAATCGTAGACCGTGATGTCTTCGTCCACGAGTACCGGGACGCGTCCGAACGGATTGAGACGTCGAAACTCCGGACGTCGCTGCTCGCCCTGGGTCAGGTCTATCTGGACAAGTTCGTATGAGAGGCCCTTCTCGGCCAGCACAATCCGCACCTTCTGGCCGAACGGGCAAGGCAGGAAGTCATAGAGCTTCATCATTTTTCCAACCGCAGTTCAAGCCGTGGCGGCGGCGACGCTGAATTTTAGGTTCGCATCTACTTCCGGCTGGAGTCTGACCGTGACGCTATAATCGCCCAATTGTTTGATTGGTTCTGCTAACAAAATCCGGCGTCGATCGACGGCGAAGCCGCGTTCGTGCAGAGCCCGTTCGAGATCGAGGTTAGTAACCGAGCCAAACAACTTACCCTCTTCACCGGCACGGGCCGCCAGCGTTAGGTGCAAGCTCTCGATTTTCTCCTTCTCGGTCATCGCTTGCGCGCGCAGCGTTTCACGCTTAACCATCGCCAGCCGTCTCTGGTGCTCAAAAGCGCGCAGATTACGTGAATTTGCTTCTACCGCCAGTTTGCGTGGCAGCAAGTAGTTGCGCGCGTACCCGGCGCGTACCCTAACCACGTCTCCAGGCCGGCCCAGGTTGGGCAGGTCCTCATTCAGGATTACTTGGACGTTCATAGCCGCCTCACAGAGCCAAATTTTACAAGAAATTGCCCAGGTTGCGTGCCGCCGCATTGGGTCGTTTCAAACGGCGGAAATCGATCCAAAGGTCGAACACGCCGGCAGCACCTACTAGCGCCGCCAAGACTGGCTGCGCCAGAGTGACGAAGTAGATTAATCCACGTGCAATCGGGGGCATTCCCAATTGCTTGAAATAAAAGGTCATAATCGCGAGCCCTTGACAGAAATAAACCCCCAATAGGCACACAAAACAATCGAGTGCGACAGTCGCAAGTGGCGGCAGGGGTATGAACCAACCAAACCCGCTGACCAGCAACGGCCAGATCAGCCATTCCGGCGCGGACCAACGCGCCAAATCACCAAATAGCGTATAGCCGACCCTCTGCTGCTTGCCGCCCAATCGCCAGAAAATCGCGAGATTCAGCAACACCGCCAGCGCGCCCAGTAAAGCCACCAGCGCCGGAATGAGCCGCATTACGGTATCTACGATGTAGACCTGAGAGTCCGCCGCAATCGCTGCGTCGACTCCCAGTTTTTTGTAGAGGTCCTCGCCGTGCATCATGCCCGCGACTAGTTGATTATGAACGTCCTGAGCCAACGCGGCTGGCGAACCTGCGGACACCACTGCCACCACGGTTCCAACCAGAATGGCCGCCGTGGTAGCACCCAGCACAATTTTTTCGAAGGGCTGCCGCCGCTCCAGCATGTAGCACATGACCCCTGCGGCCAGGCCGAAACTCGCGAGGTAGGCCGTCGCCGCGGCCATTCCCCCACCCGCCGCTACCAAAACCACACTAAAGGCGACTGCAACGCCGATCCTCCTCAGAGCATGTGGAAACCCTACTGCATAACCGAGTAGCGGGGCCGGTGCGAGCACCATGATGACACCGCCCACAAGCGGTATCACCGCTCCGGCTAAAAACATCAGGGCCGAGGCGAAAGCCGCTCGGGCCACGCCTGCAATATCTTTGAAGCTCACGAGATGCTGAGTCGCAGGCGTCAGAGTCCCAAAGTCGAGAACGGCAACAAGGCCAAGATACGAGCGCGCTTGATGGCTACCGCCAGCTGTCTTTGATGTTTGGCGCAGTTCCCGGAAGTTCGGCTGGGAACGATCTTTCCGCCCTCAGTAACAAAGCTCCCCAGCGTCCGTACGTCCTTGTAATCGACCGTAAGCGATTTGTCAGCACAGAACCGGCAAACCTTACGTCGTCCTCCAGGCCGCCGGCGTCCGCTGGGTCGGCCTTCGCCCTCACCGCGACCACGTTGCCCGCGAGGCTGGTCGGAAATCTCGTGCGCGGGTGCAACAGATTCGTTTCTATCTTGCTCCGCCATTGTCCTTTGTTCTTACCACGAGCACGTCTATGGCACGCCAACCGCCACAGGGTTGTTCGATGCTGTGCTTGCCAAAGTGCGCAGTTGGGTGAGGTTGTCCGCAGGTATAATTACCAAACGCCGGGGGCAGAACGGCCCTGGGCGTCCGAATTACGCCAAGGCTCAACACGGCGGTCAGCACACCCTTACGGAATTCCGCTATATCGATCAGCAGCATTATGTTTGCTCGTCGTCCTCTCCGTTCAAACTGGTAGTGTCTGCCTGCTCACTCGACTCGCGCGATGCCTCTTCGGCTATCGGCCGCTGCGAGGCATCGAGAGCCGACGCAGCCGCCGCCCCGCGGGCTGTCTCGGCGGCAGCGCGAGCGGCGTCTGCTGCTGCACGAGCTTCGGCGCTTCGCCGCCGATGGGCTTCGAGTTCAGCGCGAACAGTTGCCGGTTCGACGTCTCTATCGACCAGAACCGAAAGATAGCGTAAAACAATATCCGACAGCTTCAAATTGCGCTCGATTTCATTCATCGTCGCGCCGTTGCCGCCGTAGTCTAAACGGACGTAGAAGCCGCGGCGCTCGCCTTTAATGTGGTAGGCAAGCTCGCGAAAGCCCCATTCATCGGTGTCGATAATCTCGCCTGCACTCGCGCGGACGATACCCTCAAACCGCTTGATCGCCTCTTTTTGTACGGATTCGCCTAGGTCAGGACGAAGGATAAAAATAGTCTCGTAACGCCGCAACGCGCTCTCACCTCCTTTCGGATTCAAGCCCCCGAAAGCGGGGACAAGGAAGCGGATGTATCCTACCAATGCGATATTGTCGGAACAAGTGAAGCGGAACGCGGCTCAGGCCAGCTTGCACTATGGCGGACATCGGCGGATGGCCAATTGATCGCCACTTTTGCGGCTGGGGACGAAAGGGCCTGCATAGGCTTTCCGCATCGCGGTTTTTTGTTTCGGCCATCGCCACGGTGTACTAGTGTGAATCCCGTTGCGTTGGCTCTTGTCTGGAAGGTCGCGATAGTATTTACAAGAAGCATGGTTGCGCGGATGCCGAAATCGCATGAGGGGGTAATCGATGGCCAAAACAATTACTAAGACGCGATCCCCAAAGAGTGCAGCACGGGGCAGGACCGTTGCGAAACCCAAGCCCAAGCCGAAAGTTATGCCGAAGGCGAAGGCCAAAGCGGTGAAAAAGGCAGTTCCCAGCAGGACTGCTAGGGCGAGCGCCAGGACGAAGGCTGCGCCACAAAGGTTGCGCCGGCCGATGAAAGCGGAAAGCGCAACTCCGGCCGAACCGCGGCCGATCCCTGCTGGCGTTCCTTCTTACGACCAATTGCCGATCCGCGAAGGCGCTCCCGCGGGAGCAGCTTGGGGGGTCTTCGGCGATGAGGATCAAGTAGGAACTATTAACCTGCTAACCCCTGAAAGGGTCGTACAGGCTGCCGATTTCGTACGCAGCGGACGCATATTCGCCCTCAATCTGCCGATTGATATTCCAGATCCACCGCTTTTTACGCGCGGCAAGCACCGCCACGTAATCAAGCAGTTCGCGAGCTACATCCTCGACGACTATCTCGACAATTTCTATCCGCAGGCATCGTCGCAATGGGACGCACTATCACATGTAAAGCATCCGCGGCTGGGTGCTTATAACGGCATCGCCGACAGCGACATCACCGGCTACGGCGGCTCCAAGCTCGGCATCGACAATCTGGCGCGCCGCGGTATCGCTGGCCGCGGAATTCTTGCCGATGTCGCCCGTTACTACGAACGGCAGGGGAAACAGCTCGACTGCGCTACCAATGACGTTGTCCCGCTGGAGGACCTTCTGGCGACACTCGAAGCACAGGGCACCAAAATGTGGCCGGGCGATGTTTTGCTCGTGCGAGTTGGATGGACCAAGGCTTATCTGGCGATGAGCCAGGAGCAAAAGTCGGAACTCGCACGCGAGACCAAATCTCCCGGCATCGAGGGTTCGCAACGCACCGCGAAATGGCTCTGGGAGCAGCACTTCGCCGCGGTGGCTTCGGATTCACCTGGACTTGAGGCGATTCCGCCACCCAATGTCAGCGATTTTATGGAAGCCAACGACCTGCTCCATTTTCACATGCTATCGTTCTTCGGCATGCCGATCGGTGAAATGTGGAATCTCGAGGAGCTGGCCGAAGATTGCGCCAACGATAATCGCTACGAATTCTTCTTTACCTCGGCGCCTTTGAATATCCCAGGCGGGATCGGTTCGCCACCAAACGCGCTGGCGATTAAATAGCAACCGCTTGCAGCACTGAGCGATCAGCCTGGGCTACTTGCCGATCGCTTTCCGCCGAGCGATTTCTTCAATCGAGTGCTTGAGGATCGCACTTGAGCGTCAGATCGCGAAGTTGCCCAATGTTGCGGTCTTCTTCGGCGGCGGATTCGCGCAGCCGCTCGGCAATTTGAGGATCGATACCGCTCCATTCCGAAAACTGAGAGTGCAACGCGCGCAGGATCTTGACCTGGAGCGCTAAATCATTCCGTAACCGCTCCCAGTTGCTCGAACCTTCGTGCGACGGTCTCATCGATAATTTTGGCCATGCGCCATTCTGCTGCAACAGCTGACGCATCGCGTTGGCCTGCGCCATTTCCGATGCTGCCACTTCCTCAAGGCCGGCTCTGATGGTCGGGTAGCTGCACATCTCGGTATGCCGAGCGAGATTCGCAGCGAGCGTCTCAGCATCGGCAGCGGTCTCCGCCAATCGATTCAAAAGTTGCCTCCTAGGCGACCCTAACCGACAAATCATTTCGAGAATTCTCATGATGCCCGTGCGTAGTCAAAGTAAGTTAGCTCTGGGAAGGCACACCTAATCCGCTTCAGCCGCGGCGTCGCCAACCGTTTCCGGCGCAACTTCTACCCCTCGCGCCGATGCCTGTTCGTGTCCGCTCAGTTCCCAACCTGCGTCTGATGACAGCCGCAGAAAAAGTAACGCCGAGATGAGCGATAGCACGCCCGTTACAATAAAAGCGGCCATAAAGTCGCGCGTTGTGAGCGTGTGAGCCCCACGCAGATGGAGGCTTAGATGTAACAGCAACGCCGCGATGCTGACGCCAAAGCTAAGCGATAGCTGTTGTACCATACTGGCGAGTGTGCTGGCACTGCTCATCATCGGCAGCGGCACGTCGGCATAGGTCAACGTGCCGAGGCTGGTGAATTGCAACGAGCGGAAAAACCCGCCGATAAGCAGTGTGACTATGATAACGACGTAGGGAGTTGAGGGCCGGAACAGTGCGTATAGCATCAATATCACCGAACTGATAATGCCATTGCCGACCAGCACTCTCCGAAACCCCCAACGCCGGATTATCGGAGCGGCGGTGGGTTTCATCATCAATGCGCCAGCCGCGCTCGCAAAAGTGATCATTCCGGAACCAAACGGGGTAAGGCCGAACACCAGTTGCAATAGCATCGCCAGCAGGAACGGCAGCGCGCCGATCCCCATACGTCCCAGCGAGCCGCTGACGGTGGCAGCGGCGAACGTCGGAATACGCATCAGGCCGAGGGCGACGATCGGATTGGAAATGCGCCGCGAATGTACGACATACAATCCAACGCAAATTCCTCCTGCCGCCATTGCACTCATAACTACGCTGGCTGGCGCCATCCCGCGGCCGATGGTTTCAATACCGAACATCAAGCCGGCAAGTCCAAGACTGGTGAGCAGGAACCCTTGCAGGTCGAGCGGGAAAATCAGCTCTTCACGAATATCGTTGATGTAGACGGTTACCAGCGCAACTCCGATTATTCCAATTGGAACGTTCATCAGGAAGATCCAGCGCCAGGAGGCGTAGGTAACAATAAAGCCGCCGACGGGCGGTCCAACGACCGGCCCGAATACAGCGGGCACCGTCAAGTACGACATGGCGTCGACGAGATCTGCCTTGGATACAGTTTTGAGTACCAGCAGGCGGCCTACCGGAACCATCATGGCGCCGCCGAGACCTTGCACCACACGCGCCGCCACGAGTTGGGACAGCGTGCTCGCCAGCGCGCATAATATCGAACCCACGGTGAATATGATGATTGCCGCGCGGAAGACGCCGCGCGCACCAAAGCGATCTGCGACCCAGCCGCTAATCGGAATAAACACGGCCAAACTCAACAAATAAGAGGTAATCGCCAGGTTCAGCCGGATCGGGTCCTGATGCATCGACTTTGCGATCGCCGGTAAGGCGACGGCGATTACGGTCGAATCAAGCGTCTGCATGAACAGGGCGCAGCCGACAATCAGCGGTACGGCGAATGGGAAGCCACTCGCCAGTTCAGGCTCTGCATTCATCACTGCCAGAACTATCCGATCGGGCCACGTCCATTCAAATCGCTGCAAGCGAAAGTGTGAGCGCCTGCCAGCGCTCATTACTTACTTTTACACCACAAACAAGTCGATCTATCAGCACTTCATCAGCCGAAGCGCAAAGCGGAGCCGGGGATCGGCAGCCTGAGGAGCCGAAGCCCGGAGCGATGCCACGGGCAAGTCGAGGGAGTCTGCATGATCGGCGCAAAGCGCCGTTTGGAGGTGCGCTTAGCGGACGTCCGACAAAAAGGTGGAACCGCCAAGGATCGAATAAGTCGATTTGGCAACGGTATTTGTTGTCGCGCACAATTTTCTGCCATTAAGTACACACCCCGCGGATCATCAGGTAGCCGCAGGAGCGAGTCTGCAAGCTAGGCATGGCGCGAACAAAAATGAATTCCTTTACCACCACAGATCCTGAGCCGGCTGAACAGATCGACTATAAATCGATCGCGCTCCTGTCCGCGGCTCATTTGTGTGACGATATCAATCAGGGTGTGGTACCCGCGATGCTGCCGTTCTTCATCGCTGCATACCATCTCACCTATGCCGCAGCGGCGGGCCTGGTGCTCGCGCAAACCCTTTCATCGTCGGTCGTTCAGCCGTTGTTCGGGCTGCTGGCGGACCGCCGTTCCTCCCCATGGCTGATTCCGGTCGGAATGAGTTTGGCCGGTCTGGGAGTAGCGGTTTCAGGACTGGCGCCTACTTATGCCTTGATTTTTGTGTCGATCGCGGTCAGTGGCTTCGGCATATCAGCGTTCCATCCTGAAGCGGCGCGCCGCGTCAGATACTTGAGCGGTTCGCGCCAGGCAACCACCATGAGCCTCTTCACAGTCGGCGGGATGGTGGGCTTCGCCTTGGGGCCGCTGCTGATTACGCCCACGCTAATGGTGTTGGGTACGCGTGGCGCGGTGGTGCTGGCGATTCCGGTTCTGATCATGGCGCTGGTGGTGACGTCTAACCTGCATCGGCTGGTCGCCATAGAACCGTCCGTAAGACTTCGAGTCAGTGGCCGCACTATTGTCGAGGGGGATGAACGGTGGGGCGACTTCATGCGCCTCACCACCGTGGTTATGCTGCGTTCAATCGCCTTCTTCGGCCTCAACACTTTCTTACCGCTTTACTGGACGGCGAACCTCGGCGGCACCAAGGCGGGTGGAGGTATGGCTCTAACCGCTTTGGCGACATCCGTTGCAATAGGCACCCTTATTGGCGGCAGGCTGGCCGATCGCTATGGGCGCAAAACCGTTATTGCTGGGTCGCTCGGTACGACCGTCCCTCTATTGCTAATGTTCCTCAATTCACGAATTTTTGTGGCCGCGATAATGCTCGTGCCGGTGGGGGTAGCCGTCTCAGCCGCAAACAGCGTAGTGGTGGTAATGGGTCAGGATTATCTGCCTAACCGGGTTGGCCTTGCAGCCGGCGTTACGCTTGGATTATCTATGACGGTCGGCGGAGTGCTGACCCCGATACTGGGCACGGTCGCCGACCATTATGGTCTAAGTACGGCAATGTTCCTGGTGGCATTGGTGCCCTCGCTTGCATTTGCAATGAGCCTGACGCTGCATGAAACTGCGGGCGAGACCGTGAGAGTTGAAATGGCCGCCAGCGCGCTCCAATCACCCTCAACTACGGGCGGCAGGTAGCTGGCCGTCCGTTGACGGCGCTCAATACGCCGAGCATCGGAGTTGACCGTGGCACAGGAGATGATTGTATTTACCCAAGGTATCGAGATGCCGCCTGACATAATTGAACAGGCACGACGGATGAAGCCCGCGGGTTTCGCTATGGAGATGTTACCGCCCCGGGCGAGCGCCGGCGATATCGCTGCGTCGATGCGCGAGGCCGAATATCTCCTCGGCTTTTTGCGCTTACTGCCCGACGACGCTTATCTTGAGGCCAAACGTTTGAAGCTGGTCCAGGTGCTGAGCGCCGGCTACGACATGGTCAATATTGAGGGCGCGCGCAAGGCCCATATCCCGATTTGCTCCAACGGCGGCGCCAATTCCGTAGCGGTCGGAGAACACGCGATCATGCTGATGCTGGCGGTGTATCGCAAGCTGGTCGCGTTTCATCAAAACGTCGCCGCCGGCAGTTGGCATCGCGGCATCCCCCGTACGGTCGACATTTATGAGATCGAGGGCAAGACCGTTGGCATCGTTGGCCTCGGCAATATCGGCCAGCAGGTCACGCGGCGCATCAAAGCGTTTGACGCGCGCGTTATCTATTACGACCTGTTCCGCCGCAGCGGCGTGGAAGAAGAAAGGCTCGGCGTCGAGTATGTCCCTCTCAACACACTGCTCGAAACCGCCGATATCGTGAGCCTTCACGTGCCACTGAACGACAGCACCCGCCACATGATAGGCGCCGACCAACTGTCACGCATGAAGCCGAAAACAATTCTGATCAACACCTGCCGCGGTGAAGTGGTCGATGAAGTGGCGCTGATTAAGGCCCTCCAGGAAAATCGGATTATGGCCGCGGGACTCGATTGCCAGGAAAAAGAACCCGCCGATCCGAATAACCCCTTGCTCAAACTGCCGAATGTCACGTTAACGCCGCATAACGCAGGACCCACAGTCGACAGCTATCGCAAACGCTTCGGCAATGGCTACGCGAATATCCAGCGGGTAGCCAATGGCCAGCCGCCACTGTGGGTCATCCCCGAAATGCGTGACCTTTTCCCGGCCGCGAGCTAATCGGGAGGTGTCCCCCTAGGTCGCTGAGGGCTGCTGATAACAAGAGCACCTTCTGAAAATTGGCCACTCTCTCTGCAGATCATGCCTCTCTTGGGTTCAGCGATGAGTTCGTTTCAGAGGCGAGGGCTTCGGGCGAGAGTTCCTCTAGCGTCTTGCCGCGGGTTTCGGGGACGTAACCCAGAACCAAAGCGGCACCAATCAGCGGACCGGCGGCGAATAGCGATACTGCGTTACCCAAACCGCCGACCAGCCCTGAGAGGATGCCGGCGAAGACCGGCGCCAGCGTCCATCCAAGCTGGCCGACTACCTGCACCGTCAGGCTGAACCCGGTTGCACGCGCGGCGGTCGGAAAGAGTTCGGAGGAAAGCGCCGAAGTCGCGGTACGCGCGCCCTGATAAGCGAACATCGTCGCCATGAACGAGAGCAGAATCGCGCTTCGAGTGCTGCTTTGAAAAAGAATCGCCATTGCGAACGCGGTCATCACGCAGAAGGCAGCAGTGGTTGCACGTCGACCGATCCGATCCAACAATTGGCCGCTCAATAGAGTGCCCGCCGTCCCAAGCAGGTAGGCGCAGATGACTGCCGTTCCCACCTCGCCAGAACTCCAATGATGATCACGTTTGGCATAAAGACTAAAGAAGGAGATGGTCGGACCACCGGCCAACCCGATGCAATTGCAGATGGCCGAAACCAGCAGCATCCGCTCTGCCCACGGCCCGGCAGCCGGTTCCAGGCAGCGCCACAAAGGCTCGAATATCGCCTGCCGAGCATGGCCATGCAGTCTACGCTCTTGCTCGACTGCAGCGAAGCGCGCCGTCTCTCGCATCCCCCGCCGCAAGCAGGCAATCAGCAATAGCGGCGTAATGCCCAGGAAATACATGCCCCGCCACCCCCAACGTGAATCCGCCACCCGGCTATAGAGCAACCCTGCTGTAGCCACGCCGAGAAACGCTACCATCAGCAACAGCGAAATAGCGCGGGCTCGCCAGTGCTCCGGGAATTCCTCGCCGATCATGATAACCGCCACACCGAATTCCGCGGCGAGGAAAATCTGCGCGGCACTCTGAAAAACCGTGAACGTTAAAACGCCTGTGGACAAGGCGGTCATCAACGTGAAGCACCCGTAACATAGGACGGTGTTCGCCAGCACCCGCTTCCGCCCAAAGGAGTCTGCCAGGCTCACCACAAAGAACGACAGGATTCCCCCGAAACGAATAATCGTCGCTATTGCACCGACCGCCGCATCGCCCATTTGAAAGGTGCGAGCGATATCGGGCGTGCAGAGATGGAAAATCGTGATGTCGTACCCTTCGAAAAGGGTCGCGGAAAGCAGCATGCCCAGCAGTGCCCATAAGTAGCGGCGGGAATGCTGCGGCAGGGCCAAACTCGTAGTAATCGAAGAGGCTTTCGGCGCTGCGTTCATTATCCGTTGAGCAGGGCCTTCGATCCTGACAAACGATTCAGGCTACCCGCCCTCTTCGTGGTACCGCCCCAAGAGCTGCCATAGTTATCTTAACGCGCCCGATGTAACGGAGCTTATTTTGTGGGCCTAGCCCCTGGAAAGCGGCTGGAACCCGTCAGCGTACTCGTCGCGCGCACCTGCCCGCCTTGGTATCTTAATCGCACCTTGGAAACTGTGCATCTCCCCCACCGCCAGTAGCTTTTTCACGACACCCC